>JGI24025J20009_10000044_pt1 | contig 90529 bp, 83 predicted proteins | sample Cruoilmetagenom3_FD_20009 | JGI IMG/M metagenome (IMG submission 20009)
TGTAGGGCCAACAACGCTAAATCCTGTAAAAGAGCAACAACAGCAAAGATTACAAGCCGCTTAATTTAGCTTGATGGTGACAACTACCTTGAAAAACTCCGCTACGTTGGAAATTATATTTGGATGGAGTTAGCTGGACGGTTCATGTAAGAGGGCTTTTCTATATTGATATCTGGACTTAGAAGCTGTAAGTATTACTATATAATCTAATATTATATATTTATAGTACAACGTAATTTTATGTGGTGTGTCTTCTTTTCTTAATACTTTCCATTCTTAATGTTTATTTGTCCGTATCCCTTGATATTTTTTAAGGTTAAGATTTTTTTTCCACGATTTTTCCACAATGTATATATGATTTCTCTATGAGTTTTGGTAGGATTGTCTAATTCCAGCTTACGTTTTTTACATCTAGTAATGCCATAATTTATCAAGGAGGCTGTAGTGTCTACAGAGTTAGCAGGCAAAAAAGAGCCAATCAACCAATTAGAGGTGATTAGTCAAGTAGAACCGATCAATCAATCGTTAATTCCAAAATCTGTACTAGAATATGCTGAAAGTAAGTGGTTGAGAATGTGTATTGATGCATATTTGAAAGGCACAAAAAAACATATAGACAGTTTAGATAATCTTTATAAAGGAATAGCTGAATTAAGTGTTGAAGACGCCAGGTCTTTACTGCTTTTTGAATTGAGGTTAAGCGGTAACTTCGATAAGATTTTGCAGTATGATGATGATGACCTTAAAAACTTACTTGCTTTCCAGATAAAAAGCTATACAGATCCGATTCATAGATTTCACTTATTAATTGATACTAAAATAAAAAATGTTTTGCCTAACGCATATATAGCGTGGTTCAAAAATGACCTAAGATCTTCGCTTTATCTTGCAGGTTTAATGCAGAGAACACTTGAAGAAAATAGGATAGTAAAAAAAGGTAGTGAAGAGTTTCTAACATATATCAATGACTATATACGTTTTAATGCATATGGTTATATATCTGAAATTCAATACAATATTCCTTCGATGGAGCATAGCTTTACTGAAAACCCAATGAGCTACCAAAGTGGTAATGGGGCCATTGACGTAATGCTTGGTTTAAAAGATTTATACTTAAACAATATAACGCCTACTAAAGAGATTAAATGGATAGACCTTACTAATGATGAACAAATTCAATATCTTTACGAAAGGTTGATTAAGCAGGGGAGTCTCATTCTTAATAAGAGCTTTTTCCCTAATAGTACAGAGGAAATGTATTATTTGATTCTGGCAAGTTTTGATAGTTTATCAAACTCTACTGGTAGTTCAGGTATAAGAGAAGGAAAACATAAAGACAGTTCAGCAAGACAGCTTGTATTGTCTCTCGTAGAAAAATCTTGGAAGGCAGCGGATAAACGTGCTAATAAATCTGAATCAGGTAAGCATAATAATATTAAAGTATATAAAAAGAATGAAAGTAAGTTGGAAAGCCTAGTGTCAAAAGGCTCTACAACTACAAGTAAGTTAATAAATGAGCTGATTATAGAGGAATACAATAAAACATTTAAGTAGACAACAGAGGCTATCTTGATTCACAACTAAAGTAGTAACTCCCTCTAGTTAGTGAATATAGTCTTGCAAATCATCTACTGTGAGCCCTTGGTTTAGCAATGCTTTGATCAAGGCTTGCTTATCAGCGTTTCGCAATGAATCAGGACGTTTGCTTTCTAATGAGTGCTCAATTTGCTGCCGTGCTGTCTGAAAGTCAACGACCTCGCCTGTGTCTCTGAGCAGGTCTAAAAAGTCTGCCCAGACTTGCATGATCTTACGGCGTTCTTCTAAGTGTTGCGCGTGGTTATAAACTGCGCGAATGCTGCTTTTTTTATCATGTGCCATTTGCTTTTCGATGGCGTCGCCCATATAGCCAAGCTCGTTTAAGTTAGTGGATGCGATGTGACGGAATCCGTGCCCAGTTTGCTTGCCAGCGTAGCCAAGGATGTCTAACGCATTATTAATGAATTCTTCACTATAAGGCTGGTGCATACCAGTGTGATAGAAAACGTATTCGTATTGACCTGTGATGGGTCTCATCTCTTCTAACACTGCTAGCATTTGGTCTGACAAAGGAACAACATGCTTACGTGCAATCTTAAGGTTATCAATATCGACACGCCATAGACGGTTAGGGAAGTCGATATGCTCCCACTTCATCATACGTAGCTCGATAGTACGACAGAATGAGTAGGCTAAAAATTTCATGCCTAATCGAGTTTGGTCATGACCATGATAGCTTTCAATATCTTGTAATAGTTTAGGTAGCTCACTAAGCTCAACGTGTTTCATGTGCTTAGTTTTTGCTTTTGGATATAGCTCTTTTAACCCTTCTGTATGATTTACCTTAATGAGGCGTTCTCTCTTAGCTCTTCTAAGAATATTGCCAACGAGATCAATAGTACGTCTGGTGACTTCTCGTGGCGGTGTTCCTTTTTTAGCCCTACTTTCAATGTTATCTGCCATTGATTTACAATCTTCAAATGTCATATCTTTCAAGGCTATGCCTTTAAAGCTTGGTAGCACGTCTTTGTGCATGCGATTATAGTCTTGCTGATAGGTGCGAGGTTTCACGTTGCGCTCACGCTCCTCTAGCCATTCAAGCGCATAATCATTGAACATCTTAGCTTGCTCGTTCACAAGCCTGTCTTGACGCTTTTTATTTTTTGGATTGATTCCATTGGCTACCAAAGCCTTGATATCAGAGTTAGCTACTCTCGCTTCTGCTAAACCCATCTGTGGGTATGTACCTAAAGTAGTTTTCTGCTGCTTACCATCGAAGCGATAAGCACTTACCCACGTTCGCGTGCCTGAGCTACGCACCAGTAATTGTAAACCTTGTTGGTCACTATATTTGTCAGGACGAGAAGGGGTGCATTTATCAGTGGGTTTGAGCTTACGAATCTTACTATCACTTAACATGTTGGTCTATTTCCTATACCTACGAGCTATATGTTTAAAGCGTTAAGACGATTATGTTGGTCTAAGGCATATAATTCTAGATAGAATGTTGGTCTAATTTAGGTGTATATGAATAATAGACCAACGAATAGACCAACACAAGCCACGGGATAGGTGGGTTATGTTGGGTTGAATTGGGAAAATAGCAGGCATAAAAAAAACGCTAGACGCGTTATTTATAAAGGGTTTAATTGGTATATGGGTGGAATTGGGGCAAGGTGGGAAAACTAGGAATTTATAAGATTGGCGGTGAAGGAGGGATTCGAACCCTCGATACGCTATGAACGTATACACACTTTCCAGGCGTGCGGTTTCAGCCACTCACCCACTTCACCGTTTTTTGAACGCCTAAGTATAGCGGATACCATTTAAAATGTCACGACCTAAGCCTTATCTTTCTTTATTTGTAGGCGCCTGCTAGGATAGCGTATACGTAATAACAAGCATAGATGGTTGAAAGTTGCATGATAAGTCTTGGCAGGCTCAAACACAATTTGAAAAAAAGCACAATAATGGCTGTAATGACGGTTGTAGTAAGCATAAACTCAGCGCATGCTGATGACTTTACCCAGTGTAGCCAATCTTTTTATGGTGGTATTTATCCTGAATTCATCAATACCAAGTTAAGTAATAAAACACAGTCGCTATGCATGGATGGTTTTGCGGTGATGTATTCAGGCGTGTCCCGTACACCGCTGTGGTCGGCTGAGTATCTGGATCGTACACGTCTACAACAAGCCAAGCAAATAGACCGTGAAGACAGCTTTCATGAAGAAAGTCGTCTGCCAAAATCAGTGCGCGCCTCGTTGTCTGACTATTCAGGATCTGGTTATGATCGCGGGCATTTAGCGCCCAACGCTGATATGGCAACACGCAGCCAGCAATACGATAGCTTTAGTCTGGCCAATATAGCCCCGCAATCACCACGTAATAATCGTTATATTTGGCGCAATATTGAATCGGCGACCCGTTACTTGACGCAGCAATATGGTGAGGTTTACACGGTAACAGGCGTGGCCTTTACGGACAAAAAAACCAAGCAGCTTGCTGACCGGGTGCTCGTGCCCAGTCATTTTTTCAAAGCAGTCTATATTCCAGCGATCAATCAAGCAGGGGTTTATTATGCGCCCAATGATGAATCAGAACGCATAGAGATCCTCAGTGTGGATGAATTAGCGACCAAGATTGGCATCGATGTCTTACCCGTCTTGGACAGTAAAACCAAAGCGCATGCATTTGATCTGCCGTTAAAAGCAGGTGAGGCCTCAGATATTCCCGAGACGTCAACAGAAGCGCCTGATTGGCTGCTGTTTGTTTGGGCGATTTTTGAGTGGCTATTGGCACAATTACAGGCATAAAGCCTTTTATGTGAGTAAAATCGCCCAATTTAGGAAAGCGAACAAGTTGCTGTTAATAAAAAGGATAATCAGATGATTGAGCCATTTGCTAATAACCACCAAAGCATGCAGATTGGTGAGCTCGTAATCGAAAATCAAGTAGATAAAATCATCATATATGGTGATATCGAACTGACTTTAGACGCCGCTGGCTATCAGCAAGCCCAGCAGTTACATGAGCTGACCGCTAAAATTGTGCAGGCTTTTGAGACCCCTGACATTTATAGTAATAGTGCGGAAAAGTCAAAAGAAAATGATGACCAGTCGGGTAGAAATATCGACAACCCTTTCCTGTAACTCTTTGATATGGTTTTGTTTTTATGGCAAGAATAAAGCATAAAAAAATTACTAGGCAAACCATAAAAATTGCTTATAATGAGTCAAGACATCGCTTATGTCGCGCAAGTCTTTGAAAAAACGTATAAGTAAGGGCGGTTAATGAGCTGTTAAACAGGGTAAAGCCGCGATACTTGTAGTAAAGATTCTAGCAAAGGATAAGCATAGAACACCAGAAACATAACGTTTCGCATAATCATTGTACGAAGGGAGTCAATCTATGAAGTTATTTACAAAAACCACGTTAGCAGTTGCAGGTATCAGTTTAGCCAGCATGGCATTCGCCGCTGACCCATTAGCCAATACCACTTGGCAGACATATGATGAAGGCAAGCCAAAAGGTACCGTAAAGATTACTGAGTCAAACGGTGTACTAACAGGTACTCTTATTGCTACTAACTCAGCCAAAGGTAAAAAGCACATTGGCACAACTATTATTAGAGGTCTAAAAGCTGATGGTGGTGGGAAGTACAGTGGTGGTACGATCACTGATCCTGAGAAGGGCAAAGACTATCGTATGACAGCAAATTTAAGCGGAAATACCTTAAAGCTAAGAGGTTACATTGGTCCATTCTCACGCAGTCAAGAGTGGAAAAAGAAATAAGCTAATTTTTCATTTTTAAAGTCTAGTATAAATCTGATCAAAAAATCCCGCATTACCGAAAGGTATTGCGGGATTTTTAGTGCGTGTCGGTTAATCGACCTTCAACACCTTTATCTTACAAACTCTGGATAAGCTTCCATACCACATTCAGCTATATCTGCCCCTTCATACTCATCTTCTTCAGAGATACGTAGACCGATGACAGCCTTGATGATGGCCCAAACGATTAAGCTGGCAACGAATACCCAAACAAAAATAGTAGCGGCCCCAGCAATCTGACCCAAGAGCGTCGCTGCTGGATTGGTAATCGGTACGATAAGTAGACCAAATAGGCCAACCACACCATGAACGGAGATCGCCCCCACAGGGTCGTCTATCTTTATTTTATCTAGTGCTAGAATAGAGAGCACAACAATCACACCAGCGATGAGACCAAAAAGGGTCGCTTGCAACGCAGATGGGGTGGAAGGCTCTGCAGTGATTGCGACCAACCCTGCAAGTGCACCATTTAAGAGCATCGTCAAATCAGCTTTACCAAAGATGAGGCGTGCTACTAATAAAGCACCAACGGCACCACCAGCAGCTGCTGCATTGGTATTCAAAAAGACCATCGCAACTGAGTTGGCGCTAGCAATGTCGCCAAGCTTTAGCACAGAACCACCGTTAAAGCCAAACCAGCCCATCCACAATATAAGAGTACCAAGCGCTGCTAATGGTAGGTTAGCACCTTGAATTGCGCGTATCTCACCATTAGGCCCATACTTACCTTTACGTGCACCTAATAGTAAGACGCCTGCCAAGGCCGCGGCTGCCCCTGCCATATGGACGATACCCGAACCTGCAAAATCAGAAAAACCCATGTCGCCGAGGTTAAATAGACCAAAGACGTCTTTGCCACCCCACGTCCAGCTGCCTTCTAATGGATAAATCACGCCAGTCATCACCACGGCGAATAATAAAAACGACCACAGCTTCATGCGTTCAGCCACAGCCCCTGATACGATAGACATACAGGTCGCGACAAACACCACTTGGAAGAAAAAATCAGACGCAGCAGAGTAAACAGAATCACCGCCAAAACCATTTTCAGCTGATGCGGTTAGCGCATCTTCTACTAATGTCGCATTGCCTGCAATGCCACTCAAAAATAGCTCACCACCATACATAATGGCGTAGCCGCATATCATGTACATGATAGAAGCGGTCGCAAAGAGCGCGATGTTTTTGGTTAGAATCTCAACCGTATTTTTTGAACGAACAAGACCGGCTTCTAACATGGTAAAGCCCGCTGCCATCCACATGACTAGCGCCCCACATATCAAAAAGTAAAAGGTGTCAAGTGCGTACTGGAGCTCAAAGATTTGATTTTGCATATTAATTCCCCCTTGAATTGATGCAATACAGCTATCGGTGTGTGCTATAAGTCTGTGTCTATAGGTTGGCCTTAGGCTTTAGATCGCGTCAGGGCCTGTCTCGCCGGTACGTATACGAATGACTTGCTCAAGCGCAGTAACGAAAATTTTACCGTCACCAATTTTGCCTGTGCTAGCGATACGAGTAATGGCTTCAATAGCAGGTTCAACCATCTCGTCGATGACCGCCACTTCGACTTTTACTTTAGGCAAGAAGTCCACCACGTACTCTGCGCCGCGATAGAGTTCTGTGTGACCTTTTTGGCGACCGAAACCTTTGACTTCAGTAACTGTGACACCTTTAACACCGATGTCAGAAAGCGCTTCACGTACATCATCGAGCTTAAACGGTTTTAAGATCGCAGTGATTAGCTTCATAAAAAATTCCTTATTTGTGTGATGCCGCAGGTTGATAGAGGCACTGTATGCATCGTATCGCTGCCATGCTTACCATAAGTCATTCAAGAACTGTGCCAATTTACTCAAGGGGGAGAGGTAGGATTGGATTTATTTGCTCAAAAATAACCACAGCAGTGGCAAGTGATACCGTCTATGTGGTCATGACATCAGTTGCCATAATAAGCACAGACAATGTCAATCAACCGTTGGCGTTGAATCAACGAAAACTTTATTATAACCAACTTTTTAGGTACTTGGGGAGGCGATCCATCTATTTCATGTGACGATTTGCTAACTTGGTTTGAGGAGTTGATAGGATGGATAGAGGTAAACGTACTGCTGAGAGGGAAAGGGTGAAACAAAGACAAGCCGCAGAGCACGATATTGACGTTCATGCTCTGCGTGCAAATAAGCAAATAAAAAGGCGTGAAGGTATAAGTAGCTTAACGCTAAGCTTTAGGGAACAGGAGGTAGGGGATTTTGGTGCTGCCTAGCAGTTTTTTAGTGTCACTGCCTTTTACAAGTTCGCGCAGACGAGAGTGACCAAAGGCGCCCGTCATCAATAAGCCTATATTATTCTCGTTTTGATAGTAAGTTAAGGCAGCTGTGACGTCACGGCTGTCTAGTAGTGCTTTTTTAGACTTAATGCCCGCTTGCTTGAGCCGCGCATAGGCTTCACGCAGCGCATCGCAGTTTTCAGAGTTCTCTTTACCCACCATGACCACGTGCACGGTCAACGCTCGCACGAGTGACGTTTTGCACAGCCAGTTGAGTAGCTTATGGCAGGTTGGGCTGTTATCAAAAGCAAATAAGGCAGTGGTAGGGGGCAAAAATGGTGCATGCGTCACCAAAATGGGGCAGTGGCTCACTCTGATGAGTTGGCTTAAGGGAGACTTGCAGGTGACATTGTGGCCTATGACGATCAATTGTGCTTTGTCATCGACATAATCAATACTTTCGTTAAGTTTCTCGTGCCGATGCAACGTATAAGTCTTAAGTTTGTGATGTTGCTGTTCACAGTAGGAAGTGGCTTGATGTAGCAACAACTTACCTTGGGCTTTTAGCTCGCAGTTACTTAAATGCTCTTTGGTCGTGAACTGCTCGAGCAGCGTGTGCTCATCATCGATATTAAGACAGCCTGAATAGTTCACTGCTGCTTTTTGCTGCAAGCTTGGCACAGAGTGCAACAGGCCAACAGGGGATTGCAGGCGCGTAGAGGCCCACATGCTCGCCTCTAACACAGCTTGCACATGATCAGGGCAGTCTAAGCACGCAATCACACTATCTGGTTTCAAGTTACTCATAAGACGACCACAACGTTAATAATAATAAAAATCAGCCAATCAGTAGAGGACTAGGACGTAATGAACCAACCCAGCCTTTTTAATCAACGTGATCCTCTATTAAACTTTAGTTTTATAAAACACTGACGAATGTCAGCATGATAAAGCGGACGCAGACTGGCTTAATCCAATAAGCCAATATCGCGGCGATCGTGGATAGAGAAGCGATCAATCAATGTTCGGCTTGCATTGTTGAGTCCCACCACTTTGACATCAATGCCTTCACGTTGCAAGCGCATGACCAGCTTGTCCAAAGTGTCAACGGCGCTGACGTCCCAAAAATGCGCTTGGCTGACATCAATTTGAATGCTGTCTAAGGCTTCTTTGGTATCAAAGCTACTTAAGAACTGCGTGGTAGACGCAAAGAAAACCTGTCCCTGAACGTAGTAATAGCGTGTGTTACTGCTGTCATCATACTCGCTAAACACGGTTAAAAACTGACCAATCTTATTGGCAAATGCCAGCGCAGAGAGCAACACGCCGACACCGACGCCATAGGCTAAGTTGTGTGTAAAGACCGTGGTCAAAACAGTGGCTAGCATAACAATGTTAAATGACACGGGGTGCGTTTTAAACTCGCGAATAGATTGCCAATTAAAGGTGCCGATCGATACCATAATCATCACAGCGACCAACGCGGCCATTGGAATTTGGCTGACCCACTCACTTAAAAACACCACCATAATGAGGAGTACCACCCCTGCTATCAAAGTAGACAGACGCGTACGTCCGCCAGACTTGACGTTGATCATTGATTGACCAATCATTGCACAACCCGCCATACCGCCAAAAAATCCTGATACCACGTTCGCCATACCCTGACCACGACACTCGCGGTTTTTATCACTTGGCGTATCGGTCAATTCATCAACGATCGTGGCTGTCATCATAGATTCTAACAAGCCAACGATGGCAAGCGCGATAGAATAAGGCGCGATGATCAGCAATGTAGTTACATTCAATGGAATGTCAGGCAACAAAAACATGGGTAAAGAATCGGGCAAATCCCCCATACTGCCAACGTTACGAATATCAAGATTCATATACATCGCGACCGCCGTCAATCCAACAATACAGATAAGCGGTGACGGAATCACGCGACCGATTTTAGGAATAAGCGGGAACAAGTAGATAATAGCCAAACCCGCTGCCGTCATGATATAAACGGTCATACCAACGCGTTCGGTCATTGGGTTCAGCTCGGGTAGCTGGGCTGCAAATATCAATATTGCCAGCGCATTGACGAAGCCAATGACCACTGAGCGGGAAACAAAGCGCATCAAGTTACCGAGCTTTAGAATTCCCATGACGATCTGGATTGCACCGCATAATAAAGTAGCGGCTAGCAGATACTGTAAGCCATGCTCGGCGACCAAATCCACCATCACCAGCGCCATCGCCCCAGTCGCAGCCGAAATCATCGCTGGACGGCCACCGACAAAACTAATCACCACGGCGATACAAAATGAGGCATACAAGCCGACCTTTGGGTCAACGCCTGCGATGATAGAAAAAGCAATGGCTTCTGGAATCAGGGCCAATGCGACGACCAAACCTGATAAAACATCACCGCGAACATTGGAAAACCACTCGTCACGCAAGGTATCAATAAAAGATGTCATAAGTAAACTGTATAGGGTTAGAGGCAAAAAAAGTAATCATTGCGCAGTAATAAAATGATCGCGTCGCTATAAAAATAGCTATTCATCTTGGTTTGCGGCAACACGCACGGCGTCATGTTGGGGCATTGAATTATTAACGGTCAGTCATAAATATATCTACTGATTTATTTACTGGTATCACTAATACGTTCACCCATAATAAATCTAGGAGATTATCTAAAAAAATAGTGTTTACAACAGGTTGCTTAAAGTAAGGTATTCGAAAATAGCACCGACAACAACGGATAGCGTCAGCAATAATTTGCTGCGGTAGAGGGTGATAAGTAATCTGTGAAATAAAAGCGGCAGTCTGACACAGCACGATCACAACATCTATCGTCGCTAAAGAGATGTGACAATAGCGCGTTAAATGTGGCAACATGCTAAACTGAAACGCTTGGGGTGATACTCACTCATATACAGATTAGGGCAGCTATTATAACACTAGCCGCCTCATATAAAAACAGGCGCATAATAGCACAAAGTCATAAAAAACCAGTACCGAAATTTGAGTGATACCGTTATGATACTTTTTATCTTAACGGTATCACTCAGCTTCTTAATAGTAGGTTTGTTTGACGCCATTTTGCTCGACCAATAGAAGGAATAGATATGACCACCAATACTGCAACTGACGGCTTACTTCATAAAGGCAGTGGTCTACAAGTCGTGGTCGGTTTGGGACAATCTGGGCTATCAGTAGCGCGCTATTTGGCTCATCAAGGCTATCAGGTAGCAGTCACTGATGCTCAGGCGACTCCCAGATTAGCTGATCAATTGCCAGCCGAGATTGATATTCGCCAATTTGGCGCAATCGACGCCGCGCTGTTGCAGCAAGCGGCACGTATTATTATCAGCCCTGGCATCTCCCTTGATACCGAAGCTGTAGCTGCCGCCCGTCAAGCGAATATTCCCGTCGTCAGCGATATTCAGCTGTTTTGTGACGCCTGTACAGTACCGATAGTGGCGATTACGGGGTCTAATGCCAAAAGCACCGTTACCACGTTAGTGGGACAAATGGCGGCGGATGCTGGTGTCAATGTCGGCGTTGGCGGCAATATTGGCGTACCAGCACTCACTTTATTTGATAATACCGATATGGAATTGGCCGTGCTTGAGCTGTCTAGCTTTCAGTTAGAAACAGTGACTAACTTGAGCGCACAGGTTGCAACGGTTCTGAATATGTCGCCCGATCATTTAGATCGCCATGGTGACATGCTCGGTTATCACCAAGCCAAACACCGTATCTTTCAAGGGGCCAAGTCGGTGGTCATTAATCGTGAAGATGCACTGACAAGGCCGTTGGTTGCCGACAATTTACCCAGAATCAGTACGGGTATTCATGCGCCAGATAAAGGTCAGTATGGTCTTATCACCGATCCTGAAGGCCAGATTTATCTTGCTCACGGTACAGAAAGGCTACTATCGGCAGACAAACTGTTGATTAAAGGTCGTCATAATCTGCTCAATGCGCAAGCAGCACTAGCGCTTGGTGAGCTTGCAGGCTTACCACTTGATAGTATGCTAGATACTTTACAGCAGTTCACAGGTCTTGCGCACCGCTGCCAGTATGTGGCAACTGCTGCTGACATTGATTACTTTAATGACTCAAAAGGCACCAACATCGGCTCGACCATGGCTGCCATCGAAGGGCTGGGCGCGGTCTATGCACCAAAAGATGGGAAGCTGTTGTTGATTTTGGGTGGACAGGGTAAAGGCCAGCAATTTGGCGAGCTGACCCCTTTTATCAACCAATATGTGAGCCAAGTGCTGTTTATCGGTGAGGACGCCCAGCAGATTGAGCAGCATTTACGGGCAGCCAACATAAGCGATGACGTCGCCTTACATCAGTGTCAGACGTTAGAAAACGCTTTTGCGACTATTCAACAAGTGACAGCAAGCAGCCTATCACAAGTGCAGGCTGTGCTCCTGTCACCCGCTTGTGCCAGCTTTGACCAATACAGTGGCTATGCTGATCGCGGTGACCATTTCAGTCAGCTGGTTGATCAATTAAGTCTGCCCAGTCAAGCAGTCTAATGATCGATTAAATGCGTTGGTGTGGCAGGCAGGTCAGTAGTCCTTGGGTGAGAGGAATATAGGCGGGCATTTTATTTATAAATGATTGTTTTGCTTATAAATTACTGCTACTGTCCATAATAACTGGTCAAACAAGCCGGCTGCTATGCTCTTTACTTGATTGTCTGTTCAGTCGTCATATGTATATGGGTAGCTGAGCATTTGATAATACTTACTTTATATTTTTTAAACGGTGGCGTTTAATAGACGCCGTGTTTTTCGTTCGTTAGTGTATATAAAATTATGGCGCTCTCTTCTTTTTTTCGTTCCTCGTCGCAGCCCAAGCAAGCCTCTGGTTCAGACGGTATACTGTCTATGCCGTCAGCTCGCGCAATTTTACTATCGAGTGTCGGCTGTATGCTGGTACTCAGTTTATTGATGGTGGCTTCTGCGTCTATTCCTTTTGCCCTCAGCCGCGGTATGACAGAGCTATACTTTTTCAATAACCAGCTGCTGTACATGATGATTGGTCTTATTATCGCCGCCATCCCTTATTATGGTGTGTCGTTGCGAACGTTATATAAGACCGAAACCCAGTTTATTTTATTGGGTATTACCGGCATATTGCTCGTAGCAACGCTGTTTAGTACGCCTATTAATGGTTCTAAGCGTTGGTTGAACTTAGGACTGTTTAATTTTCAGGTAGCAGAACTGGCCAAATTAGTCATGATTGTCTTCGTGTCTGATTTTGTGGTGCGCCGCTCTTTTGAGGTGCGTAATGGCTTAGATGGTTTCTTACGAATTATGCTGGTGGTGGCGCTAATAACCATCCTACTGTTATCGCAACCAGATTTTGGCTCTTTTGTCGTTATTTTGGGTACCATTTTTGCGATTTTTTACATCGCTGGTGCCCCTTACAAGCATTTCTTAGCCTTAGGTGCAGCCGCTATTGGTGGGGCTGTCTTAATGGTGACGACGGCGCAGTACCGATTGGTGCGTGTGATGTCATTTATGGATCCGTTTGACGATGTGCAAGATACGGATTATCAACTAGCCCGCAGCTTGATCGCCTTTGGTCGCGGACAGTTTACGGGTGTGGGCTACGGTGAGAGCGTGCAAAAACTGTCGCATCTACCAGAAGCTCATACCGACTTTTTATTGGCGATTACGGGTGAAGAGCTGGGTTTTGTTGGCGTGACGATGGTGTTGGTGCTCGAAGCGCTGATTATCGGTAGTGCGATGCGTATCAGTTACAATGCGCTAAAGCGTCGGCAGATGCGTATGAGCTACACCGCCTTTGGTATTGGTGTGGTGTTTATCGCGCAGACGATTATTAACGCCGCGATGAATATGGGCGCGATTCCAACGAAAGGTTTGACCATGCCGTTCTTTAGCTACGGCGGTTCTTCAATGTTGATCAGTCTAGTCATGGTAGCGCTATTGCTAAAAATCTACAAAGAAAGTCCTGAGATCGAAAAAAGCCAGTGCCGATATTATTAATAGATTTTAGGTTCTTAACAGATTTATTGATAACGTCTGCCCTCATTTAAACAAAAAGCGTCGCTACTGGTGGCGCTTTTTGCTTTTTGATGAGATTCAATGAGGCGCGTTCAGTTGTTGCTTACCTTGTAGTGGTGTGTTGTCCCATTGAGCAATCGCTTGCTTGAGCATATTGGTGGGGGTATCTTGATCGACGGCGGGTTGTTGTAAGAGTTGTAAAGCAGTAGCGATGAGCTGGCTTGGATCCCGCGTGTCAATCGGCTGAGCGAGATTCTGTTTAGAAAGCTTTTGTCCATCAGGATGACATATTAGTGGCAAATGATACCAATGATCGATAGTTGGCAGATGAGCCGCCCGCATGATACTGATTTGCGCTGTGGTCATGGGTAGGATATCCAAACCGCGCATGACGTGGGTGACTTGCTGCAGACCATCATCGAGGCTGGCCGCCAAAATATAGTTGATCATACCATCTTGGCGGCGCGCTACCATGTCACCTAACGTTTGCTGAGGGTTATCCCATTGTATTCCTTGGATACCGTCGTTAAAGCCAATCCTATAGTCTGGCAGCTGTATGCGTAGTTTATGCTCTTGTCTACTAAGGTCAGCTTTGATACAGCAGCGCGGATAACGCTTCCTATTAGGTGCGCCTTGGCTGGTATCATTGACAAGCTTGTTTTGTTCTTCTTGCGCCCAATACTGCTCCAAATCTTTGCGTGAGCACTGGCAACCATAAGTCAGTGGGCGTAGGGCTGACGACAAGTAATCATTGTAGATATCAATACGCTCAGATTGATAAATGATATCACCGTCCCAGTGTAAGCCCAGTGTCTCTAAGTCGATCAGAATCTGCTCAGTAAACTGTCGATCACAGCGTTCTGTATCGGTATCTTCGATACGCAGCAGCCACTGTCCATTCAGTGACTTTATATGGCAAAAACTGGCAAGGGCAGTGGTTAGTGAACCAAGGTGCAACTCCCCAGTGGGTGAGGGGGCAAAGCGGCCAATAGGCTGTGGTGCGAGGGCTTGATTGGGCATAAGGATCTGGCTAGTTTTTAAAGTAGCGGATTATCAGTAAAATTGATGGATAGAATAATAAAGATACGTGTAAAAAGATATTGATGAAATAAGCTTATTTTGTGAATCTTCGCAGTCTCAAAAGGTATGATTGGTTGGGTCATCTTTACTTGCTGTACTGTGAGTTTGTGACATGGGATGGGTCATTAGCCAAAAAACGCCTCAACCAAAACGCGACGAGCGACCAATCGTGTGGCCGCTCGTGCTGGTATTTATATTCTGGTACTTACGTCAATGACAGCTCGTTTACGCCCCTTGGTTTTGACGCTCTTTAATCTCAGACAACGTTTTACAGTCAATACATTGAGTGGCTGTGGGACGCGCTTCTAAACGGCGCAGACCAATCTCTACACCGCAGGTTTCACAAAAACCATAGTCATCGTTTTCGATTTCCACCATAGATTTATCGATTTTGCGAATAAGTTTACGTTCACGGTCACGTGTACGCAAAGCCAACGCAAATTCTTCTTCTTGAGTGGCACGATCGTTGATGTCCGGCATAGCGCTTGACTCATCTTGGATGTAGTTCTTAGTGCGATCCGCTTCGCCAATCAACTGGCTTTTCCAGTCTAATAAAATAGCCTTGAAATGCTCTAGCTGTGCATCAGACATGTACTCTTCGTCTGGGGCTGGCACATAAGGCGTAAACTTAACTTCACTTGGATTTGGGGTCAGGGTGCTCATATGGGTATCCTACTTTTTCAAATTAATTCAATAAAACGACGTATCAAAAGATAAGACGTTATTAATGTACAAACGCTATCATTTATTCCTTTATCAAACGTTTTACCACGTGGTGATACAAGTAACACAGCTGATCTAATAGTACGTTATTTTGGTATGCTCACATCGACATGCAATAGTCAGGTATATTGTTATAGATATTTTTAATGAAATGGCATTGTCTAAAGACTACGACCAATCACTGACTATGAAGATTTAGTTTGGGGTCGACGTAGCCATCCTAGCTATTATCATTCGGCCTATATCAAATATTAGACAGTCCTCGTTGCATTTTACAAGTTGTATCATTGTTTCTAATAATAATGAAGTTATTTTTTACGTTGAAGTCAGATTTTCTATTAACAGCCCTTGTATATCCGCTTAAGTAATAGCCCTTAAAAGCACAAGCTATAAGGGCTGGCACTATTATTTATGCCATTAAATCTGGCCATCAAGTATCCAGTCTTTCAACCCAGCTTGCAACCTTTCCATTGTTGGCTAATTGCAACCAGCGATAACCAGGTCGTCCGCCTTTATCATGGGCAAAATCATCCTCATAGGGCATAAACTGATAGCAGGTAGACGGTGTGCTATAAACGGTGACACCTTGACGCTGGCGGACCTGCTCTTGGTGAGTATGTCCACTGATAATCACTTGTAGATGCTCAAACGGGGCCATATGCTGCCAAAAACTTTCGGTGTTTTTTGCCATATGGGTGTCAATCCAATTCGAATTTACGGGAATGAGGTGATGGTGTAAGGCAATTAGCGCAGGTTTATGACAGGTACTAAGCCTACTACATAACCAGTCAATATCAGTGGAGGTGACTTCGCCCGCCACTTCGCCAGTGACAGAGGAGTCCAGTAATAGTAGCTGCCAGTGCTCCGCCTCAATGACATGCCGGCTAAGCAGACGTGAATCCGCAGGTCGGGCAACCAGCTCACGTTGAAAGAAAGGCAGATCTTTCCCGTTCTCATCAGTCACGTCGTGATTGCCAGCAATACAAACAAAAGGAATGTGGGTCGCCTGCAAGACTTGAAAGATATAATCATAAATAGTGGACTCTACCTGATTGACTAAATCACCAGTCACGATGATCAAATCGCAGCGCATATCTTCACTCAGTGCTTGCTGTAGTACTTTCTCAAAGCTACGCTGACAACTGGCCACCTCGTCACAATGGCTGTGACTATCAGTACTGGCCGCGACAGGCGTGGATAAATGTAAATCACTGAGCTGTAAAACATTTATTTGATCATCTGGCGTGCTGATTTTATTGACAGGATAGCTTAGCATTGGGTCAGTCCCTCATCGAAACAAAACAATTGATGTTGCTAGAATGAATAGGCATAAACGGGCTATTAGCAGTTTTTTCATCGCTTATTACTGCTATGAGTGTGAAGATGAACTCACACCATGATGATAATAGCTAATCAGCACCAACCGTATTAGGGCAAGTTTACCTCATTAAGCAAATGAAAGCTCTAGTAATATTAATGAAATAAAGTTGGATAAGACAGTTAAGGAAAACAGTTAAACAGCATGGGCCATGACACGATCAATGGCGAGTGGACCAAAACTTTGCTGCGATAATTTTTGAAAAAATCAGCGCCATAAAAAATAAAATCGCTAATATCAACACGATAGACAGCCCAGTCTGGATATCCAGCCAGATACTGCCCCACACCCCCAAGGTCACGCCAAGTTGGGCGATAAGTAACGACACAATGACCATTTGTTTTGGCGATTTTGACCATAACCGAGCCGTTAGCGCTGGCAACACCAATAAACCACTGATTAATAAACTCCCAACAGCTTGCAGGGCAATCGCACAAAATCCTGCCAACAGTCCCATAAAAAACAGGCGCTGGCGTGTGGGGTTAACACCCTGTATGCGTGCCAACGCTTCATGAGTGGCAAGTTTGATTTGCGCAGGCCATATATAAATGAGTAGACACAAGCCAACCAGTACGCTACTAGCGATTAAGGGCAAGTCGGCCCAGTCAAGCTCCAGCAAGTTACCAAATAAAAATCCCAAGACATTGGCTTGTTGGTCGGTCAGCTGGGTTAAGGTTAATAACCCTAAACACAACAATGAGACGGCAACGACTGCCAATACTGCATCAGCTGGCAGGCGCTCATCATCAATGAATACCAGTCCCAACACGACCACCGCGCTGACTAACGCAATACCAATACCCATCGGCAATTGCCACAGTACAGCCAATGCAACACCCAGTAAGGTGCCATGTGCTAATGCATCGGCAAAAAATGCCATGCGCCGCCACAGAACCAAACATCCTAAGGGAGCAGACAATAGCGCTAAAATGCTGCCAGCGATCCAAGCGGGGGCAATGATGGCTAACCAAGCAGTCATAATAAATATCCGTAAAGTTGCTGATAAAGGCTAAAAGCGATATTTGTATTTAATACATTTAGCGTTAGAGGTTTGAGGTACATTATTACCCTTAAAGCTCGCTTGGGGCGTGATGCTCGCAGGCATGAGGCTGATGCACATATGGCTGCTCATAATGGTGACCAAATAGCTTCTGGAACTCCGTGCTAATCGCAAGCTCACTTGGCCGCCCTTCACAACAAATATGCTTATTAAGGCAGATCACGCGGCGACTGCCGCGCATTACCCAATGTAAGTCATGCGACACCACCAGCATGGCACAGCGCAAAAAGTCTGGCAGCTCATCAATGAATTGATACAACCAAACTTCAGTATCAGGATCAAGACCTTGCATTGGCTCATCTAAAATTAACAAATTGGGTTTGTCTAATAACGCGCGGGCCATCAATACCCGCTGGGTCTCACCACCGGATAGATGTAGCATTTGCCGCGACAGCAAGTGGGTCAAGGACAGATTATCAAATATAAACTGCCGCTGTTTGGCTGTTAAACGTTTCTTATTTGCTTGACCCAATAAATCGCTTACGCGTAACGGCAATATCGGTGGTATGGCAAAGCGCTGCGGTACATAGCCAAGTTGTAACGGCTCATGCGCTTTGATACTACCTTTAGTTGGTTCAATCAGACCTAAAATAAGTTTGACCAATGTCGATTTACCAGCGCCATTGGGCCCAATAAGACTGACAGTCTCATTCACAGCAATATCGATATCAATATGTGAGAGTAAGCGCTGCTGTCCAATGTGATAGCTTATATTATGTAAACTTAACAGTGGCGTTTTACCATCGGTACTGGCGACTGATGGTTGGTTTGAGGGTGATTTAGAAGCATTCATAAGGTCACAGCGGCTTAAAGGAATAATAAGAAATAGGGAGCATCAATCGTCATACCGTTTGGTCTGACTGACATGTCTGACACAAACCGCTCAGTTCAATGACACTACGCGCCACCACAAAACCAACATCTTGCTCTGCAAAGCTCATCATCTCTTGCACGGGCACACTGCTACATTCTTGTACCTGCTGACACTGCTCACAGATTAAAAAAGCTGCCGTATGCTGTGCTCGTGGATGACAGCAGGGCACGTACGCGTTGATAGATGTCAGCTGATGAATCAAACCTTCTGCCAGCAAAAACTCCAAACTGCGATACACCGTTGGCGGTGCGACGTTTTTTGCATCATTTTTTGACGCTTTTATGTCCTCATCTTTAGCGGACAAGCGGGCTTGTTGCAACTGAGTGATCAAATCATACGCACCCACAGGCTTAGTCGCTTGCAGTACAAGCGCATATATTTGTTGGCGTAGTGGGGTAAAACGGACGCCGCGCGCCCGACACTGCTCCTTTGCCGCTGCGACTCGATCCGTCACCTCTTGCGTTGAAAAGTGCTGAACATTATGCAGATGCTCACAGGTAGATGAAGTGATAGACATGGCGCAAGCTCCTAGGATTGACATAATAACGCCAGACAGTATAAGCGAAGGGCAAAAAAATAAGCGATAAAATAACACAGGGCGGCATTAATGTTATAGTATAACATATTAACAATAAAAATAATCTCACTGTTATTCTATCAATCCATGCTCAATCGTCTTTGCGCCAGTGCATCACACTGACTTGTACTGTCATACCTGTTTAATAGGAATATCATCACATGACTGCTCACCATACTCTCAATAGTTTCGCTGTCCCGCCGCATTCATACCCTGAAAAACCCAGCCAACCGACGTTTTTTGATCATGTAAGAACCAGGCTTAAGCGTTCAAAATACTTGATGACAGGTGTAGTGCTAACGCTTAGCGCTTTTGGCTCTCTACAGGTACAGGCCGCAACGGTCAGTGTGAGCAACCATCCGATGTTTTTACTCAGTCAAGCGGTGACTGAGGGCACGCCTTCTGCCAATCAAATTTTACAAGCTGGTAATGTGGGCCATCATGGTAGTATCAGTCCCAGTGATATGAAAGCCATTAAAGACAGCAAATTTGTGGTCTGGTTTGGTCCGTCACTAGAAAGCAGCTTGACTGGCAGCTTAGAGAGTGCGCCCAACGCCATTGCTCTATTTGACTTCAATGCTTTTAATCGCCACCCGCTGCGTGATGTGACAGGCGCGCCAATTAAAGGTACCCTCGATCCGCATATTTGGCTGGATCCTGAAAACGCCAAAGCCATCACTCGGGCATTGGCGGTCATTCATAGCCACGCCAATCCAGAATACAAAGCGACTTATCAGGCCAATGCCAAAAAGTTTGCTCAACGTATGGACCAAGCAGTAGCAAAGGTACAGAAGACCACCCAGAAAAAACGCCCTTACTGGGCCTATCATGATGCGTACCAATATATTGAAAATGCAGCACAAATACAGCTGGCAGGCAGTGTAAGTACAGATCACCACTTGTCTCCCAAAGCCAGCCAGTTACGCTGGCTGAATGAACATCGTCCCACCAAACAGATGTGTTTGGTCAGCCAAAGCCCACCTGCAAAAGGGCTACTGGCTAAACTCCAACCTGTAAAAACCACCATACAAGCTGAAGATATGAGCACTAGCAAAGATTTTGTTAGTGGTTGGCAGACGATGGCGCAGCAAATCTCTCAATGTATATTGTAGATAAGCTGTTTAAAAGTCATGGGCTCAAAGCCCCTGGGCCACCGTGACACCGTTAGACTTTAAACCTTGTGTGATTGCCCAATAGGCAGGCTAATCATACATAGTTTAGCTAGATGACTGATAAAAGGCATATTTTGCTTGCTTAACCGTCTCATGCTCCCTATAATAAAGAGCGTTTTATTTTGGTTAACAGGTAATACCTATAGAAATGAGCCATTCACGGATAAAAGTGTCGTAAGCATGCTAGATTATCCCAAAGTTGTAAGGCTGTAGGAATACCGATGACCAAGCCTGCCAAACGCACGCAAAAAGATAAAATTGGTGTCTATATTAAGCGCCAAGCGTGGATACTGTTCATCCTTATTATCCTTGTTTGGATCATAGATAAGGTTTGGCTACGTAGTGAGCTTGTTGTAGCAAAGAGTGCCGCGATCGGTGCGCTACTCAGTTTTACTACTCAAGCAGTATTTGCTTTTTTTATCTTTTGGTATACCGGATATCGCGCACGCCAACATATTGTTAGCCAGCTTTATCGGGGTCAGATGGCCAAATGGCTGTTGACTGTGTTTGGTTTTGCACTAATTTTTATTACCGTACAACCCCTATCTGCGCTTGCGCTGTTTATCGGTTTTATGGTAATGCAAATTAGTCACAGTTGGATGTTGTGGCATATACGCTAGCGCTAATAAATTATCGCTATATAGATCATTTATTAATAGTACTGGCAAGCCACCCTGCCGTCCAGCTTCTCTATGACTAGTTCGATAAAGTCAAAGCGTAAAAAACTGTCTTGGGACAGTGCCAGTAATGGCAAAGACCGCAGTATGAGTGTCTTAAATAAGTGTGGCACGCAAGCATACGCTGCTAGGGTAGGGCGGGTTTGGCTACCAACACTGTTTATTATGATGAAATTCTCATAATTTAATTGTAGACGCAAAGCCACGTTATTCATTATTACGATTGGCTAACTTATTCATACAGTGGATAAAAGAAACATAATTGACTTTACACGAATACAACGCTGCATTAATATAGGCAGCTAAATATTTTGCTTATAAGCGCTACACCAAGCGCCGGTCGTAAAAACACGACCAGTAGGCAACACACATATAATAATTTTGCGTACATATGCAAGGGCTATTACTGAGTTATCATAAGCCCTTTTTTGATAGCTAAAATTTATCTTAAGCTGTTAGATGTAGCATTAGTAATAGAACTATGGGTTGGATGTTGTTGGTTACATGAGTGCTTTAGTATGATTTATTTTCCTGCTTGTTAGCAAGATAAATAGACGCGGCTAAACCTCATCAGATGACAACCATATTTTTGGTAGTTGATTAAATCGTTGATTAATAAGAAGCTTACATTATGGCATCCGAGCAAACATCATCAGAATATATCTCTCACCACTTAACGAATTGGACGTATGGCTATCTACCTGGCGAAGGTTGGAAAGTTGCCTATACTGCTGAAGAAGCAGGGCTAATGGGCTTTAAAGCTATCCATCTTGATTCTATGCTATGGTCAATCGGACTGGGTATCTTATTTTGTGCCATCTTTTGGATGGTTGCCAAAAAAGTCACCTCAGGCGTGCCAAGCAAAACTCAGGCTGCGGTTGAGATGATCGTTGAGTTTGTTGATAACAACGTTCGTGATTCATACAGTGGTACATCAAAATTGATTGCGCCTTTGGCGTTGACCATTTTTGTTTGGATCTTCTTGATGAACTTGATGGATTTGATACCTGTCGATTTCATTCCAGGTATCGCTGGGCAAGTTGGCGCCGCTATGGGCCATGATCCACATCATGTTTTCTTTAAGATTGTTCCAACGACTGATCCTAACATCACGCTTGGCATGTCGTTCTCTGTCTTTGCACTGATTATCTTTTATAGCATTAAAGAAAAAGGGTTGGGCGGCTTTATCGGTGAGTTAACATTGCATCCATTTAGTGCCAAAAACCCAATCGTACAAGCGATTTTGATCCCCATCAACTTCATCCTAGAAGCAGTTACTTTGATAGCCAAACCTGTATCACTTGGTTTGCGTTTGTTCGGTAACATGTATGCTGGGGAATTGATTTTCATACTGATTGCTCTAATGCCGTTTTGGATTCAATGGGCGTTATCGGTACCGTGGGCTATCTTCCACATCTTAGTTATTACACTTCAAGCGTTCGTATTCATGATGCTGACGATAGTTTATATGTCGCTTGCATCATCAACTGAACATTAATTAGACATTCAATAGGTAAATGAGGATACATCAATGGATCCAGTATTAGGTGGTTACACAGTTATCGCAGTAGCACTACTTATCGGTCTTGGCGCACTTGGCACAGGTATTGGTTTTGCTATTCTAGGTGGCAAGTTCTTAGAAGGTGTTGCACGTCAGCCAGAACTTGGCTCACAATTGCAAACTCGTATGTTCATCGTAGCAGGTCTTCTTGATGCTATTCCGATGATCGGTGTTGGTATTGCTATGCTATTGTTGTTCGCTAACCCTCTAGCAGGTTAATCCGAAAGCTCAGTTGTAAATGTTTGGTATTCGGAGATTTTCTATCAAATATAGTCAGAATTCGACTGCCAAACATGATCAATGAAACTGATTTTTCATTAACAAAGAGGTGATCACGTGAATATCAATTTTACCCTCGTCGGTCAAGCCATTGCTTTTGCAATATTTGTGATTTTTTGCATGAAATTCGTGTGGCCACCACTTATCGGTGCCATCAATGAGCGTCAGCGTAAAATTGCTGAAGGCTTGAATGCCGCAGAAAAAGCAAAAGCAGATCTGGCAACCGCGGAGCAAGATGTCCAGCAGGAGCTTGATCTTGCAAAGACCAAAGCTGCTGCCCTAATCGAGCAAGCGAACAAGAGTGCCAACCAGCTTGTCGAAGATGCAAAATTGCAAGCCCAAGCGGAAAGCGAGCGCATTCGTCAACAAGCTCAAGCTTCTATCGACCAAGAAATCAATCAAGCTCGTGAGTCATTACGTGCTCAAGTTGCTGAACTGGCTGTCCTTGGTGCAGAGAAGATTTTGCAAGACAAAGTCGATGTGCAAAAACATGCCAGTATGTTAGATCAACTGGCGGCGAAGCTGTAATTGTGAGGATATAATGGCTGACTTATCAACCTTAGCACGACCGTACGCTAAAGCCGCGTTTGACTATGCCAACGAAAATGGGGTAGTAAATGAGTGGGAAAACTTCTTATTTATTGCCAGTACCGTTGTCAATGACAAGTCGTTCAGTACTTGGCTAGACAATCCAGCTGTTTCTGCTGAGCATAAGTCAGCTGCTTTGGTCGATCTTTATGATGCGCAAGTAGCTAGCGCTAATGACTCTGCTTTTAAGCAGTTATTAGATGAGGCTCGAGGGGTCCGCCCTGACAGTGACGCCAGCTATCCAAAAGTATCAGTAGCACTTAGTAACTTCGTTAAACAGTTATCAGAACAAGAGCGTCTGGCGCTGCTTCCTGAAGTTTATGAGCATTATCGCCGTCACAAGGCAGTAAGCTTAAAGCAGCTTGACGCATATGTGACCTCTGCTTATCCATTGACCGACGCTCAGCGTGAAACGCTGCAAACGCGTCTTGCCGCATCGCTAAATGCGAGTGTGGTGATTCACGAATCGGTCGATCCAAGTCTATTGGCAGGCGCTACGATCAAAGTCGGTGACAAAGTCATTGATGATTCGATGCGCGGCAAGTTACAACAGTTAAAAACACAGCTAACTGCCTAATGCCATTCATCAACGCAGCCATGTAATGTCTGCGTGATAGTAAGAGCATTTAAGTCAGTGGGCGGGTTATCATAAATTAAAGGAAACAAGGCAATGCAACAATTGAATCCAGCGGAAATCAGTAACCTGATTAAGCAGCGTATTCAAGACCTTGATGCGGGTGCAACTGCAAAGAATGAAGGCACGATTGTCAAAGTATCTGACGGTATCGTGCAGATTCATGGTCTTGAAGATGCCATGTACGGCGAAATGATTGAGTTTGAAGGCGAAATCTACGGAATGGCGCTCAACTTAGAGCGTGATTCTGTCGGCGCGGTAGTACTTGGTGATTACCTAAAGCTGCAAGAAGGTCAAAAAGCCTATTGTACTGGTCGTATTCTTGAAGTACCAGTAGGTCCTGAGCTGCTAGGCCGTGTTGTTGACGCTTTGGGTAATCCTATTGATGGCAAAGGTCCTATCGATGCCAAGATGACTGATAAAGTCGAAAAAATTGCCCCAGGCGTAATCGACCGTCAGTCAGTAGATCAGCCAGTAATGACTGGTTATAAAGCCGTTGATACCATGATCCCAATCGGTCGTGGCCAGCGTGAGCTTATCATTGGTGACCGTCAAACGGGTAAGACTGCGATGGCTATCGATGCGATCATCGCGCAGAAGACATCTGGTATTAAGTGTGTGTACGTCGCAATTGGTCAAAAACGCTCTACTATCGCTAACGTGGTACGTAAGCTTGAACAAACTGGTGCGTTAGAATACACCACTGTTGTGGTTGCTTCAGCATCAGAGCCTGCTGCACTACAGTACATCGCACCGTACTCAGGTTGTACGATGGGCGAATACTTCCGTGATCGCGGTGAAGATGCACTGATTGTATTTGATGATTTATCAAAACAAGCAGTTGCGTATCGCCAAATTTCACTACTATTACGTCGTCCACCAGGTCGTGAAGCTTATCCTGGTGACGTATTCTATTTACACTCACGCTTACTTGAGCGTGCATCACGTGTGAACGCTGACTACGTAGAAAAATTCACCAATGGCGAAGTGAAGGGTAAAACAGGTTCTTTGACCGCTCTACCTATCATTGAAACGCAAGCGGGTGACGTATCTGCATTCGTACCAACCAACGTGATCTCAATTACCGATGGTCAGATTTTCTTAGAATCAAGCCTATTTAACTCAGGTATCCGTCCAGCAGTAAACGCTGGTATCTCGGTATCTCGTGTGGGCGGTGCAGCTCAGACTAAGATCATCAAAAAGCTATCTGGTGGTATCCGTACGGCTTTAGCTCAGTATCGTGAGTTGGCTGCGTTTGCTCAGTTCGCCTCAGATCTTGATGATGCCACTCGTGAACAGCTTGATCATGGTGAGCGTGTTACTGAACTCATGAAGCAAAAACAGTATCAGCCGATGTCAATCTCTGAACAAGCCGCGGTTATCTATGCGTCGAATGAAGGGTTTTTAGCGGACGTGCCTGTTGAAAAAATCGGTTCTTTCGAAGAAGCTTACTTACGTTATATGCATGATGAGCAAAGTGAATTGATGCGTGAGATTGATGACACTGCGAACTACAACGATGATATCGCAGGTCGTTTAAAGTCAGCTTTAGAGACCTTTAAACAAAATCACAGTTATTAATTTAACGGGTTAAGCCGAGTTGGTTATTACTGTCGTGTACAAAGTGGCGCGTTGTCTGTTTAGATACTTGCGCCACTGTTCTAACCATTACCGGTATTAGATCGCGTAATGCACAAGATATAAAATGTTACTCTGTAAGAGTGATGTTGTGTATCAAATGATTGTCGCATGCGCCAATGCTTTTTAACCCTCTTATATTGGAATCATTATGGCAAGCTTAAAAGAGATACGTGCCAAAGTCACCAGTATTAAAAGCACCCAAAAAATTACTCGTGCTATGCAAATGGTAGCGGCAAGTAAAATGCGCCGTGCCCAAGAGCGTATGGAAGTGGGTCGCCCGTATGCTGATAGTATGCGCCGGGTTATTTCACATTTGGTGCATGCTTCATCAGACTACAAACATCCGTATATGGTATCGCGTCCAGTCAATAAGGTTGGCTACATTGTCATTACCTCTGATCGCGGTCTGGCGGGTGGTTTGAATATTAACCTATTCAAAGCTTTATCTAAGAGTATCCAAGATTATCAAGATCAGTCTATCCAAGCTGAGTTTGCGGTCATTGGCGCTAAAGGTGTGAGTTTCTTTAAAAACTTTGGTGGCAAAGTCACCTCAGCGGTGACGGATTATGGCGACAAGCCAACGTTTGAGCAATTAAACGCACCTGTCCAAGCCATGCTTGAGGATTATAGTAACGGTAATTTAGACCGTATCTATGTGGTGTATAATCAGTTTGTGAATGCCATGACCCAAAAGCCAATAGTCAATCAGTTAGTGCCTCTGCCAGAGGACTCATTTGATGATGAAGACAGCGGCTTACAGACAGAACTTAGCTGGGATTACATCTACGAGCCTGACATCAAGACATTGATTGATGAATTGCTTGGTCGCTACATTGAGTCGATTGTTTATCAAGCGGTAATGGAAAACATTGCCTCTGAGCAGTCTTCACGTATGGTTGCGATGAAAGCGGCAACAGATAATGCTGGTGACCTTATTAACGATTTACAGTTGGTTTATAACAAGCTGCGTCAAGCGGCGATTACCCGAGAAATCTCGGAAATCGTTGGCGGTGCTGCTGCTGTTTCATAATTGACTACACCTATATATAGAAGTTCAAGGAGAACGCAATGAGTAGCGGTCGTATTGTACAGATTATTGGCGCGGTTCTTGACGTTGAGTTTAACCGTAACGAAGTTCCTCAGATTTTTGATGCCTTGCAAGTAGATGGCACCGAAACTACCCTAGAAGTACAGCAACAGCTAGGTGATGGTATCGTGCGTACTATTGCGATGGGTTCAACCGAAGGCCTAAAGCGTAACTTAGCGGTTACCAATACGGGTGCAGCTATTTCTGTACCTGTCGGTACGGGTACCCTTGGTCGTATTATGGATGTTCTTGGTCGTCCTATTGATGAAGAAGGTCCTGTTGTCGCTGACGAAAAGTGGTCTATCCACCGTGAAGCGCCAACCTACGCAGATCAGTCAAACAGTACTGAGCTACTAGAGACTGGTATTAAAGTTATCGATCTACTTTGCCCGTTTGCTAAAGGTGGTAAAGTTGGTCTGTTCGGTGGTGCGGGTGTTGGTAAGACCGTCAACATGATGGAATTGATCAACAACATCGCGCTAAAGCATGAAGGTTTGTCAGTGTTTGCTGGTGTTGGTGAGCGTACGCGTGAAGGTAATGATTTCTATCACGAAATGCAAGAAGCTGGCGTTGTAAACACCGAAGACTTTAGTAAATCTAAAGTAGCAATGGTATATGGCCAGATGAATGAGCCACCAGGTAACCGTCTACGTGTTGCCCTGTCTGGTTTGACCATGGCTGAATACTTCCGTGATACCAAAGATCCTGCTACTGGCAAAGGTCGTGACGTATTGTTGTTCGTTGATAATATTTATCGTTATACGCTAGCAGGTACTGAAGTATCAGCACTGCTTGGCCGTATGCCATCAGCGGTTGGTTATCAGCCAACACTAGCTGAAGAGATGGGTATGCTACAAGAGCGTATTACGTCAACTCAGTCAGGCTCTATTACCTCAGTACAAGCGGTATATGTACCTGCCGATGATTTGACCGATCCATCACCAGCGACCACGTTTGCCCACTTGGATGCGACAGTGGTACTAAACCGTGATATCGCCTCACAAGGTATTTATCCTGCGGTTGATCCCCTAGACTCGACCTCTCGTCAGCTAGATCCACAAGTGATTGGCGAAGAGCACTATAATGTGGCTCGTGGGGTACAGGAAGTTCTACAGCGTTATAAAGAGCTTAAAGACATCATCGCCATCCTAGGTATGGATGAGTTATCAGAAGAAGATAAACTAGTTGTTTATCGTGCGCGTAAGATTCAGCGCTTCTTGTCTCAGCCATTCCACGTCGCTGAAGTCTTTACTGGTGCACCTGGTAAATATGTGCCGCTACGCGATACTATTGCTAGCTTTAAAGCAATCATTGCGGGTGAATACGATGACCTACCAGAGCAAGCTTTCTACATGGCTGGTAGCATCGATGAAGTAGTCGCCAAAGCAGAGAAAATGAAATCTACTGCAGCCTAAGTTGTGTTAGCATTTGCTAAAAGGCAAATAGGTCATAATAAATCTATTTGCCACTAAGTAACGCATCGCAGTTTTGATTGTGTTTTGATCGTAAGGAGTTAAGTATGGCAACGTTACAATGTCGCGTCGTAAGTGCTCGTGAAGAGTTGTATTCAGGCGAAATTAGCATGTTAATAGCTACTGGTACCGAAGGCGAGATTGGTGTATTGCCAGGTCATACACCGCTTATTACTTTGTTAAAGCCGGGTGCAATGCGAGTGCAGACACCAAATGGTGAAGAAGAAGTGATTTATGTATCAGGTGGTGTGTTAGAAGTACAACCGAAGATGGTAACAGTATTGGCTGATACAGCCGTGCGTGCCCATAACCTTGACGAAAGCAAAATCGTTGAAGCACGCAAAAAAGCAGAGCAAATGCTGGTTAACCAATCTGATACGTTACAAACCAATGCGGCTCTGGCATCGCTTGCAGAATCAGTAGGACAGTTACAGACGATTCGTAAGTACAAAAACCGCGCTTAATCTTATGGTTTAAAAGGCTAATGGTTTAATCTAGTCTGATAACCAATCATAAAAAAACAGTCCATGATGGGCTGTTTTTTTTGTGCCTATGATTAATCCCATGGATTTTACGACTTATTCAATCAAGCATTTTGCTGCCGTTTACCTAAAGAAGATAAATGTTCCCAAAATATCTGTGTGATGGCATAGGAGCCAACTATTATTAAGAAATTTCTAAAAATGATACTGGCGACAACGACAATATATGGTTATATTAGAGACGATAGATAATAAGTACTAAGTGAGAGTTAACAACACTGTGGTTGTGTGACTCGCTACGCGTGGCTGCCTGCATGGGCTAAATACTAAAGCGTGAATAAAAACCACCTTACTCAAGGGTACGTCCTTAGAATGGATGATTTTTGGACGTAAACTAAAGTTTTAATCGGTGTAGTTTATAGGTTTTGTTAACGACTATAAGCTATAGTACAGGAAGCCGTAGGTTTAATAGTATACTGTGCTACCAAGTTTGTAACAGCTATACGAACATCAATTGTGCCACTGTATGGTGCTATTAATTTTACCGCTCTTACTTTTACTGCTTTTAAATTAGATGTATTAGAGGATATAACAATGACAACGACTGAAGAAGACAACACCCCCCGAATTTTGATTGTTGAGGATGATGAGCGTCTGGCCATGTTGACTCAAGATTACTTGGTCAAAAACGGCTTAGAAGTAGCCATTGAAACTGATGGCAACCGTGCGATTCGCCGTATCGTGAATGAACAGCCAGATATGGTCGTGCTTGATGTCATGCTTCCTGGTAGCGATGGTCTGACGGTGTGCCGTGAAGTTCGCCCCCATTATCAAAACCCTATTTTGATGTTGACGGCTCGTACTGAAGACATGGATCAAGTACTAGGTCTTGAGATGGGTGCTGATGACTATGTTGCAAAGCCAGCTCAGCCACGCGTATTGCTTGCTCGTATTCGTGCTTTACTCCGTCGCTCAGAAAATGCGCCGTCAGAAGATGTCCCACAGCGCTTAGAGTTTGGTGAATTGGTCATCGATAATGGTGGTCGTTCAGTCAACCTAGGTGATGAGTTGGTTGATTTCACGAGTGCAGAGTATGACCTACTGTGGTTGCTCGCTTCTAATGCTGGCCGAATTTTGTCACGTGAAGATATTTTTGAGCGCCTACGTGGTATCGAGTATGATGGGCAGGATCGCTCAATTGATGTACGTATCTCACGCATTCGTCCAAAAATTGGTGATGATCCAGAAAACCCAAAGCGCATTAAAACCGTTCGTAGTAAGGGTTATTTGTTTGTGAAGGAAGGCAATTAAGTCTGTTTTTCTCAGACAGTAACTTATTGATTATGACCGTAAAATAAAAAAACCAGCTTACCTGCTGGTTTTTTTGTGGCTAAATTTTAATTTTTAAACTTAAATACAGCATTATGTGTTTTAATTAAGCAATTATTGTGGGTGCTGTACAAAAACAGATGTATCAATGCCGTTTTAGGCGATGATCATACGTCCGTTAAAGTACAGCAGTCAGAATGGCTCTTTATTCAATAGTGCGCGATATCATTTATAATGCAGCGTTTAGTGGCTGAATGATATCAGCAGTTTTTATTTATTAAGTTGGTCACGGCACGTATGTCATTAGTTTCTTCTTTAAAACACAGTATCTTCGTTCGTATTTATGCTGGACTACTTATAGTCTGTTTATGTGTGGCATTATTTGCTCAGCTGTTGATGGATACAATCAATAAAGAACGCGTGCAGTCCTACCGTGAAAACATGGCCATGGGTGCTTTTCATCTGGTCAGTGAAGGTATTTCACATCAGGATAATGAAGAGCAGCGTGAGTATTGGCTGTCCGATGCCAGTAGCTTATTTGGCTCACAATTTCGTGTTGTACCTATTAGTGAGATAGATTTTAACGCCAGTGAACTGCGACGTTTTGAAAATGACAAAACGGTCGTTCGTTACGTCACTCAACCTATTTATGCTGATGTCTATTATCGTCTCCCAGACGATCAAAGCGTTTTAACCGCAAGGATATCACAAGTAACTGAGCAGCAAGTGCGGGCAATCGCTGTGTTCTTGTTGGATGATTTGTCTTATTACATGACGTTGTCTGACAAACGGGCACGCTTGGCTCAGCTCGAAAAAAAGTTCTCCTTTCCATTAGAATTTAAAGCCGTCAACGCGCTTGATTTGGATACCGATCAGCTGGCGCGCTTACGCCGTGATGAAGTCGTCATCTCGTTACAGGACACCAATAGCAGCAAAAGTAATTCAGCTATCAAGGTAATAGTGCCGTCTGAGATTAACGACATGGCAATTTTGATCGGTCCTGTGCCACTGTTTAATTGGTATCCCCTTAATTTGATTATTAGTATGATTCTTATCAGCATGTTTTTAATCAGCTTGGGTGTGTATGCGCTTATTTTCCCTCTCGAACGCAAACTACAATTGATACAAGTCGGGGTTAATGAGGTCAGTAAAGGCAACCTTGATATTCAAGTTCAGGTACTGGGACAGGATGAGATTGCTCGTCTGTCAGCGACCTTTAACGCCATGACCTCGCATATCAAGCGTTTGATTGAATCACAGCGAGAGTTGACGCGTGCCGTGTCCCATGAGCTGCGTACCCCTGTTGCGCGTATTCGCTTTGCCGTAGATATGCTGGCTGATACGGATGATGAGGACTCACGCTTTATGCAGCGTGACTATATCGATGAAGACATTGAATCGCTGAATGGTTTGATTGATGAGATTTTGACCTATGCCAAGCTTGAAGAGGGGTCACCAAAACTGGATTTAGAACCAGTGAATCTAAGAGAGCTACTTGAGCAGATTGAACGTGAAACCAATGCTCTAGGCAAACCTATCAAAATTGTGACTAAATTACCCAGTGCTAAAGTCACGGCAGTCGCAGATCGACGTTATTTACACCGTGTGATTCAGAACCTCGCAGGTAATGCGTTACGTTATGCAGAAACGACGATTATCATTAGTGCGGGCGTCAAAAAAGGCAATGCCTTTGTGAGTGTAGAAGATGATGGTCATGGTATTCCTGAAGCAGATCGCGAAAAGGTGTTTATTCCGTTTTCACGGTTAGATGACAGTCGTACACGCGCATCAGGTGGCTATGGTCTGGGCTTGTCTATTGTGTCGCGCATTGCCTTTTGGTTTAATGGCAGTATGAAGGTAAACGAAAGCCAAGAGCTTGGTGGTGCCCGATTTGTCATGACTTGGCCCATCAAACCACTGACACAAATTCTGGCGGCTGATGAATTGACGCAAGAAAAAAGCGAGCGTGACTTTGAAGTGAAATAGTGAAGTGAAACAGTATCGTCGTATCGTCGTATCGTCGTATTGGCTCATTGATCTTCTTTAGTTAAAATAGGGTTAACGTAATCAATGGGTTATGGGGTAGGCTGACTACATAGGTCGACTGATTATCGGTAAACTGATGGTTTTGAAAAGTAGCTTGCAAGTATAGGAGAGCAAAGCGTGCCATATTTATTTGGTGGTTTGATAGTTCTGAATGCGCTAACGTTGGGTTATTACCTATTCTTGCAGCAGCCATCGACTACACAAACGTTAAAAGCGGCAAAAGACGACATAACGCAGCCCTTAGCGTTTACCAATAGTGCCAAATATATTCCGCCTGTCATTGGAACGAAAGACTAGGCTGTACGGCTTCAAACCACCGTGAAAAATATGTAAGGACTTCTTTAGATGTCCACTCCTGCGTTTTTAGGCATCTTTACCCGATGTCAGGTCATGAGAGATAGGGGTTTTCTCGGTATCAGCGGCCACCGTCTTATCCCCAGCAACCTTGGAGAGTAGGGGAATACGCACGCACACTTGTAGGCCACCATCAGGATGGTTGATGGCTTCCACGGTCCCATGATGCAGACGCGCGATACGCCCTACAATGGCAAGACCTAGCCCGCTACCTTGGGTGGTACGCGCTGTCTCTCCACGCTCAAAGGGCTGCATAATCCTCTCTAGTTGATCTTCTGCCACGCCATCACCGCAGTCACGCACACATATCACTAACTGCTCTTGCGCTTCTTTATTGACAGCACTCTCGCTGACCACATCGCTGTCTGTTTCTGGTGTAGTTTCTGTGAAAGTTGGCACGACCGTCGCTGACAGATAAATTGGTGGTTTACCGTAGCGCTTCGCATTGTTTACCAAATTGATAATGAGACGTTTGATAGACATGGGACGGACGGGGACCACTTTGTGACACTCTGATTGGTAAACAAATTCCATCGGCGAAAACTGCACCATAATTTCATTAAATATGGTATCCAAATTGGTTAGGCTGACCGGTTCATCGGAGCCATCTTTCATAAATGAGATAAATTGCTCCAAAATAGCGTCCATATCTTCAATATCGTAAATCAACCCTTCTCGAAAAAAGTCATCTGGCAGCATCTCGGCGGTCAAGCGCATGCGCGTCAATGGGGTACGCAGGTCATGTGAGATACCAGCCAGCATGATCGTTCGTTCTTTTTGCGCCTGATTTAAAGTGGTAAATAAACGGTTGAACGCCATGTTTACTTGACGTATCTCGGTAGGACCTTTTTGCGTGGGTAATGTGGTGGCGTGTCCAAGGCGAATGTAGTTGGTTGCGGCGCGCTGTAAATATCGTAGCGGACGATTTAGTTGCCGTGCGAGTAAAATAATGGTTAACAGGGACAAAATCGGCAGACCAATAAGGAACAGTACCAGCAGCCCTGGGCTGTATTGAGAGTAATAAACCACCGGTTCGCGAATCCAAAAACTGTTATCACGGCTGTCTTGTACCCAAAGTTGCGGCGTTGGTTTAAATTTAAAATACACCTCAACAGGTCGACCCAACTGCGCGCCGATTTCGCGTTGGAGCACATCGGTAAAGACGCCAACAAAGGCCTTATCAGAAACCTCTGGAAAGTCGTTAGGATTGTTCACCACCACCACATGGGAATGCTGGTAAATCCATTGACGCACCTTAGGCTGATTTTGCCAGTCTTCATTGACGCTGTTCATTAACTGCAGCTCGCTTGTCAAATAGCGTGCATGGTTTTTTAGCTCAGGCAAATACAGGCTGCGCCAAAAAAACAGAATCGACAAACTGACACTGATAAGAACGATAAAAGCGACCATCAAGGTTGTCAACCAAGTGTTGGAGTAAGAGCGTGGCAGCCAACCTTTACGACGGGGTTTTGGGTTTGGGGTGGTCATATAAATCCAACATGTTGGGAGATATTTTATTAAACTCAAAGTAGAGACAACGACTTGTCTGCCTACTTTTAAAGCACGGTTTCATTTTTCTAAGGATGAGAGCGATCATTTTAATGATTGACCGTGCTATGATGCTATAGAGTAGCACAATAAACCAACAACACGACTGGTTGAAATCCACGCCTATTATCAATAATGTTTTACATGGATGGGCATTTAAGCTATTGTTAATAAATAATTAAATAAGCGCAGTTTATGTTTTCAATGAATCAAGACTGTGATATAATTATGCCCTTTTTGGTATACCTGCGAAAGAGAGAATTCACATGGTTGTTATTCGTTTAGCACGGGGCGGTGCCAAGAAACGCCCATTTTATCAAGTAGTTGTTGCTGATCAACGCCGCGCGCGTGACGGTCGCTATATTGAAAACATCGGCTTTTTTAACCCACTCGCTAAAGAGTCTGAAGAAGCAGTACGCCTAAATATGGAAGCGTACAATGCGTGGATCGCAAAAGGTGCACAACCTTCAGATCGCGTTGCTTCATTGGTAAAATCTTACAACAAGTCTGCCGCTCAAACTGAAGCAACTGCTTAAGTTTTTTGCTGTCACTGAGATGCTGGTAACACGTTTATAAGCATGACTCAGAAGACTTTAGAATACATAGCGTAACTGGTCTGACCAGGGTGCGCCATTAACTGTTTATCGCTTTTGACTCAATTGTCTTTTACAGTTGGTGTTTTAATCATTTTAGGTTCGCCGTTATGTCATCTACTCCAAACGCTAGTTCCCTTATGAAGATCGGTCAGCTCAAGAAGCCTTATGGCATCAAAGGCTGGCTTTGGGTGTTTAGCGATACTGATGATCGTACGGCCATATTTGACATGCAGCCTTGGTGGATGAAAACCGCCACTGGCATGAAACCTTTGACTGTGAAAGCTTGGCGTGAGCAAGGAGTAGGAATTGTCGCTCAATTTGAGCAAATTCCTGATCGTAATGTTGCTGAGACCATGAACGGGGTGACCGTTTGGGTTGAACAAGACGTTTTGCCTGAGACAGCAGAAGGCGAATATTATTGGTCGGATTTGGTCAGTCTGCGCGTGATAAACGAGCAGGGTGAGTATCTAGGCGATATTACTGAAATGTTTGAAACCGGCGCCCATGACATCATGCGGGTAACGGCAAATTCAGACAGTTTGGATAGTGAAGAGCGCCTGATTCCATGGCACAAGCAAACTGTGATAGAGGTCGATATGACTGAAAAAACAGTGCGGGTGGCGTGGCCAAGTGACTATTAATATCGTACTTAGTGATATCGTTTCTGGTGATATCGCTTCTGGCTTTTTAGTCAGACGGCATTAGTTTTCACACCGATCGTTTTAGCCTTAAGGTAAGTAGATATCAGATGTATTTTGCCGTCATTAGTATTTTTCCTGAGATGTTTGCCACGATTCGTGAGTTTGGAATCACGGGACGGGCGGTGACTCAAGAGCAAATTACGATTGACTGCATCAATCCACGTGATTATACCACTGATAACTATCGCCGTATTGATGAGCGCCCGTATGGTGGCGGTCCTGGGATGGTGATGATGGCTGAGCCATTATCAAAAGCCATTGAGGATGCGCGTCTGCGAGCGAGTCAACATGGTTGCCGTGTCGACAGTGAGCACTGTCCGGTGATTTATATGTCACCACAAGGGCAGACGCTCAGCGAGAGTAGCGTGGTCAGTATGGCTAAGTATGATGGCATGATTTTATTATGCGGTCGTTACGAAGGTATTGATGAGCGCTTACTCACGCAGTATGTCGACATGGAAGTATCACTTGGTGATTATGTGTTGACTGGTGGCGAGCTGCCAGCAATGGTGCTAATGGATAGTGTGATACGTCGTTTGCCCGATATCATGGGTGATGACAAGTCAGCTGAGCAAGACTCCTTCGTGGATGGATTGCTTGATTGTCCACACTATACTAAGCCGCATGAGTTTGCTGGTATAGCAGTACCTGAGGTCTTACTTTCAGGTCATCATGCCAATATCGCTAAGTGGCGCTTTAGTCAGCAAGTCAGTCGTACGCAAGCGCGTCGTCCAGACTTATGGCAAGCGTTTACCCCAACGCTTACGCAAGCGAAGTGGCTAAAAGCATTGGCAAAAGCAGATAAAAACGAGTTTTGATAAACAGTTAAGCAATAGAATTTTGAGCAATAATAAAACGAGTCATAGCATAATGGCCGTTGGTTATAACCCATTTACGTTTCATCTCACTATAAAGAGATGCGATTAATTATTACAAACAGGTGATATGCGTTAAGCCTCTATTATCTAATGTGAGGAGATAACTCTCATGAGCAACAAGCATCCATTGGTTCAGGTCATCGAAAACGCTCAATTGCTTGAGCGCCCAAGCTTTGCACCCGGCGATACCGTTGTGGTTCAAGTAAAAGTACGTGAAGGTGAGCGTGAGCGTCTACAGGCTTTTGAAGGCGTTGTAATCGCTAAGCGTAACCGCGGTGTAAACTCAGCGTTTACCGTACGTAAAATCTCAAGCGGCGTTGGTGTTGAGCGTGCATTCCAATTGCATTCACCAATCATTGATAGCATTGAAGTGAAACGCCGCGGTGCTGTTCGCCGTGCGAAACTGTACTACTTACGTGAGCGCTCTGGTAAATCAGCCCGTATCCGCGAAAAGCTTGGTGCTCGTCCAGTGGCTCAGAAAAAAACTGACGCTGGTGTACCGGATGCAGTTGAAACTGCCCCTGGTATCTAAGCACACGCTGGCTGTTCTTAGTTGATCGTATGATTGACTAAGCTCAGGCAATAGTAGATACAAGCCCTTATTCATAGGTTTATTTATAAATAAGCGGGCCATACCAAAAAAGACAAAACCCCAGTCTATGCGAAAGCTAGATTGGGGTTTTTGTATGTGGGGTTTTAAGTTTGAGCGTTGGCGTTAAACAGCCAACTTAGTGATCAAATTAGACATCAAAGTTATCGACGCGGCTACTTTGATGTTTGGACTTACTGTACTTGCGTAATCGAATGTATATTGTTTTAGTGACGGTAGCGACAGTTTTCTGCTGCTCATCGACGAGATCAACTGTATACGTGCGAAACACCGCATCACCGTTTTTTGCCAGTTCTTGAATAGTGGTAATCTCGGTGCTGGGAATCTTCATTCGAGCGGTGACTTTGCTGTTGCCAGGGGCGACAAACTCGATATGTGAGCTTTTATCCCAAACCACGTAACTGCTACCCAGTTGGTGCATCAGCATTATCATATAAAATGGATCAACCATGGCGTACAAGCTGCCCCCAAACTGGGTACCCACGATGTTTTTGTTCAGGCTGTTTAACCCCATACTCACCACGCACAGTCCTTGATCAAGGTCGATGTGATCAATTTTAATGCCAGCACCAACGTATGGGGCATAAGTGTTGATACGCAACTTAAGTAAATGCGGTGTCAGCAGCGGCATGATATTTTTTTTAGCTTTACGTTTTAATGTCTCAAAGTTGATGGGTAATAAACTCATAAATCAATCCTATTATCTTACTTTTTAATGTTACATGCTTGCTGATTGAGATACATTTACATGCTAAGTACTAAAGAGTGACTGACCAAAAAACCTTTATCATAATGAAAAACCACGAAGCTCGCTAGTCTTAGAGCGGGCTAAAGCATTGATCGAGTCATGCTAGTTTTATACTTACTTGATCTACTATAGCGTAACTTATTAGAGCGTTATTAGCGGTAAAAATAGGTATCCACCATAGCTATTGCTACTTTTTCTGAGCTCATATTAACCGATCAACCTCACTTCTCCTACTATTACTTTTTCGAAATAAAAGCCAATTAAGGTTCATAAAATGATAAATGCAAACTTTTAGTTATCATTAATAATGAGACGCATAGTATCTTTAAATAATTATAGGCTCGCAATTCAAGGTCTCATGACATACAATAGCGTGCAATTTGTGATGGACGCTTTACTGGATATAGAGCTAAGTCAACTATTGTAATTAACCGAAGTCTCAGTCGACATAAGGAAATGTGATGAGTAATACTCAGATACCTTCTCCAGGGTCTAATCAGAAGCCTTCCAATCCATCCGACTACGACAGCGAGCTTGCAGGCAGTTATCGTGATTTGCATCAATCAAGCGCAAGCTTTGACAGTCGTGACGCGTATCTAAATCATGAACTACAGATCATGCAGCCAAAGCGCTGGCGTGCAAACTTACCGTTTCGTGATTATCGTTTTGAATATGAAGATACCATTCCAGCAATGGCCGCAACCATTGGTAAGGTGGTCATGGTGGGTGCCATTGCCGCAACTTTTGCAGGGCCACTTGGTTTGGGCGACGCGTTTGTTTTAGAAAACGTGCGTTATGAGCTATTAATTGTCTCGTTTTTTGTCATTTTATTTTCAGGGTTTTTGCTACCGACAGCCAACCTTGCGGGTACTCACGGTCCATTAATTCCGCTGATTCCTATTGTGGTTGCCGCTGGCGGTCACCCGATGGCCTTTGGCCTGCTCATTGGTGCCTTCGGTTTGCTCCTAGCCATCAGTAAAGGGGGCAGTTTGCTGGCAAACTTGACCAGTAAAGGCGTGTGTGGTGGTTTGCTGCTTTATTTAGGTTTCATTGGTACGATTTCACAAGTTAAAAATCTGTTTGCTTGGGCGGAAGGCATTGGCATGGCGCACATTGCCTTTGTGGTGATTCTACTGACGATTGTACTGTATGCGGTGCTTGAGAATTTCCAAAAGCGGTGGTTAGCTGTGCCCTTAAGCTGCTTATTGGGCGGGGGTGTCGCTTTTGCCATGGGCGCACCGTTTGCGTTTGAAACGGCACCAGGTCTACCAAACATGAACCCGATGTACTGGTGGGGCGAAAACACCGGTTGGATGCTAGGACTACCCACTGTTGAGAGCTTTATTGTGGTGCTGCCATTTGCCGTACTGGCTGTCGCCATGTGGTCACCAGACTTCTTGGGTCATCAAGTCTTTCAGAAAATCAGCTATCCAAAACGTACTGAGCGTGTGCTCATGGATATCGATGATACGATGACAAGCGCTTCTATTCGTCAGGTGGCAGGCTCGATACTGGGCGGCGCGAATTTTGCGTCGTCATGGGGTACTTATATTGTACCAGCGGCGATTGCTAAGCGTCCTATTCCGGCAGGGGCTGTGTTAACGGGTGTGTTTTGTCTGATTGCGGGTGTGTGGGGTTATCCCATGGATTTGGCCATTTGGGAGCCAGTGATGTGTGTGGCGCTGATTGTGGGGGTTTTTATTCCCTTGCTTGAAGCGGGTATGGAGATGACACGTGAAGGTAAAACGACGCAGTCCGCAGCGATTGTCGTATTTGCTTCCGCGCTAGTCAATCCGGCATTTGGGTGGTCGATCACCTTGGTGCTTGATAATCTAGGACTTATTGGCTCTAAAGAGCGTAGTGCCAATCTCTCGAAAATGAGCCGCTGGATTATTCCTGTGATTACCTTTGTGGTCTTAACTGGGGTGATGGCTATCGTTGGTATGTTGCCTGGTATTCCAGCGCTGTTACCAAACTTCCGTCATTAGTAGCTTGTAAGTAGTACGCTTAAAAAACCAGCCTTGTGCTGGTTTTTTTTATGGCAGTTGCTAAACATGTCATCAGCTTGCAAAATCGGTGTGGTCGCCCCATAAATATTGATATTCATCACGTTTTAAGAGCAAAATATTCTATGGTCAATGTTTCAGCATCGAGCCCCGCCGACGATAAAACAGTCCGCCTTAAGCATTTAATTCAGCGCCTGCCAAACTTGCCAGGGGTCTATAAAATGCTGGGTAAAAACGGTGATATTCTGTACGTTGGTAAAGCCAAATCGCTAAAGAGTCGTGTAAATAGTTATTTTGCGAAAACGATCGACCACCCCAAGACACGGGCGCTGGTGGCTCGCATTCACAATATCGAGACCATTATTACTCGTAGTGAAACTGAAGCGTTATTGCTCGAGCAAAACCTGATTAAAGAACATCGTCCGCCTTATAACGTTTTGTTGCGTGATGATAAATCCTACCTTTACGTGTTCATTTCAGCGGATGATCCTTATCCCAGACTGGCGTATGGGCGCGGCAAAGGCAATCATCAAAAAGGACGGTTTTTTGGGCCTTTTCCCTCAGCCCATGCCGCTAAAGAAACACTGGTGCTGATGCAAAAAATGTTTCAAATGCGCCAATGTACCAATACTTTTTTTAAACAACGCAAGCGCCCTTGTCTTGAGTACCAGATTAAGCGTTGCCGTGCGCCTTGCGTGGGTTTGGTGTCGCCAGAAGAATATAGCGAAGATGTTAACAACACGATTCGCTTTTTAAAGGGCGATTCTAGCGACATTCATAGTGCCCTGATTGAAAAAATGGAGAGTGCTGCTGAAGCGTTGGATTTTGAAAAGGCCGTATTTTATCGCGATCAGCTGTCGATGCTGCGCGAAGTACAAGCGCGGCAAGCCGTTTATACGGTAGAAGGTGAGGCCGATGTGATTTCTATTGCCAGTCAGGCAGGTATGACTTGTGTCAACGTACTTACCGTGCGCGGTGGCCGTGTGTTGGGTGGTAAGAACTATTTTCCTGATGTCGATAGTAGTGAGCCGCTTGCAGATAACTTGTCGGCCTTTATTACGTCGTTCTATTTTCAGGTGACCGATGATTTACCAGCAGAGATTATTTTAAGCCATGAGTTGCCGGATCAAAATGCCGTTAGTGAGGCACTGGCAACGCATTTTGGTAGCAAAGTCGTTATTAAGAATAAAGTACGCGAGCACCGTTCAGAATGGCTAGACTTAGCAAAACTGAATACAAATAATGCGCTAAAAATCAAGCTGGGTGATTATTTAGAGCTGCATGCACGCTTTGGCGCCTTAAAAGACGTGCTAGCTGATGTCACAGATCGAACCATTGATCGGATTGAATGCTTTGATATTTCCCATACCATGGGCGAGGCGACCATTGGCAGCTGCGTGGTCTTTGATCAAGGTGGCTCGCGTCGTCGTGATTACCGTCAGTATGCGATTCATGATATTCAAGGCGGTGATGATTATGCGGCAATGAAGCAAGTGTTGACGCGTCGCTATAAGAAACAGCCACTGCCAGATTTGTTGCTCATCGATGGTGGTAAAGGTCAGCTTGGGATAGCCAAAGACGTGCTGACAGAATTGGGTATTCTTGGTGATACTTTGCTCATTAGTGTGGCAAAAGGCGAGGGGCGCAAGGCTGGACTTGAGGTACTACACTTTATTGACCATGAGCCGCTTGATTTGCCAATGGATAGCAAAGCGCTGCATTTATTGATGCACATTCGTGATGAGGCGCACCGTTTTGCGATCACAGCGCATCGTAAGAAGCGTGATAAGCGCCGTTCATCGTCCGTGCTTGAGGTGATACCAGGACTCGGTGAAAAGCGCCGCCGTGACTTACTCAATCACTTTGGCGGTATGCAGCAGCTGCTTGGGGCCTCTCAGCAAGAATTGGCAGGTGTGCAAGGCATTGGTCCGGTGCTGGCGAAGACGGTTTATAAAGTACTGCATGAGTAGCCTGACCAAATATTATACTAGATAGCTATGGCCTGAACTTGGTTTTGCCCGTGTCTTAATATGATGCGTTGGCCACACTATAATGGGGACATCATAGACAGTTTTACCCAACCATGAGATCCCCATTATTTTATTTTTAACAAGCGAGTCGCTATTATTGATTGGCTTTTCTTTGGTAAGTCACAAATCTAAACGCTAACTCGCTTTTTTCATCACGCATTTGCTCAGATTCTGCTGCGACTATAAAGTCATCGGGCAATTCTGGATAAAAAGCCTCCCCATCAGAAATGTCAGTGTCTACGTGGGTCAATTCGATACGATCCGTGTACATCATGGCGTCATTAAATACGCGCTCACCACCAATCACCCAAATCGTGTCAAGATGCGCGCCGTGGGCGAGACTAGCGGCTTGCGTTAACGCATCGTCTAAATTGTGTACGACATAAGCGTTATCGTTGCCGACTAGGCCTGCTTTTTCAGCGTAATCCAACTGGCTACTGATAATAAAGCTCACGCGCTTTGGTAACGGTTTGCTGCCCATCGACTCAAATGTCTTGCGGCCCATAATGACGATACCTTGCGTCGCGCCCTCATTTTCTTTGGTGGTCAGCTTTTTGAAATGCTGCAAGTCTGTTGAGATATGCCACGGCAGCTTATTATCCTTGCCGATACAGCGATTACTACTAATAGCAGCGATTTGGGCGACTTCAGTGCGGGCATAACTCATAATATATCCTTGTTATTCTCATTAAAAATGAAGTAAAAACAGCTGCTTATACCGCCACTTTTGCTTTAATAGCAGGATGTGACTCATAGCCATCCACGCTAATATCTTCATAGGTAAAAGCAAAAATATTATCAACATCCGCGTTGAGCGTCAATGTTGGCAGCTGATAAAGCGAGCGTGTCAGCTGTCGTTCGACTTGCTCGCGGTGGTTTTGATAAATATGACAGTCGCCGCCCGTCCAGATAAACTCGCCAACGTCGAGTCCACAAACCTGCGCAACCATGTGGGTCAATAGCGCGTAGCTTGCGATATTGAACGGCACACCTAAAAACAAATCTGCTGAACGCTGATAGAGCTGGCACGACAGTTTATTGTCCGCGACAAAGAATTGAAACAGCGTATGACAAGGCGGCAAGGCGACTTGTTCTGCCTCACCCGGATTCCAACCTGACACAATTAAGCGTCGTGAATTAGGGTTGTGCTTTATTTGCTCAATAACTTGCGCTATTTGATCGACGCCATCGCTGTCGTAGCTGCCATCTTCACGCTTACTTGCGCCATAATTACGCCATTGATGACCATACACTGGGCCTAAATCGCCAGCAGGACGGTTGAAGCGGGCGGTTTGTTCTGCCGTTGCCCACTCATTCCAAATACGCACGCCGTTTTCTTGTAAGTAGTTGACGTGGGTGCTCCCGCTTAAGAACCATAGTAGCTCATAGACGATGGATTTAAAGTGTACTTTTTTGGTCGTTAACAGAGGAAAGCCTGTCGTTAAGTCAAAACGTAACTGCGCGCCAAAGTGGCTTAACGTACCCGTACCAGTACGATCGCCTTTTTCCGTACCATTAGCGAGGACGTGGCGCAGCAAATCAAGATACGCTTGCTCGTTATTACTTTGGTTGCCATTGATCATAAAAAATGCTCTTTAATTACTGCCGACAGCGCCTACTACTGGGCGAATTATCGTTATAAACACTGTCGTTGTTAAAAGTATTGCTAGGGTAGGTGTTTGTCACCATTTGCCCTATTATTCATATTCAAGTTATCACTGTCGGTATTGAAGCAACCGTCTTAATAAGCAGCTTGCTTGCCCCAATCATAGATACCGCGTTTGTAAGCGTAACCGACCAAGAACAGACCAATAATAATCATCGGGGCGCTCAAAATTTGTCCTTTGGTCATCCAACCTAACAAAATGAATCCTTGGTCGACATCCGGCTGACGGAAGAACTCGATGATAAAGCGGCTAAAACCGTAACCCAACATGAAAACACCGGTGACTGCCATACGAGGACGGGGTTTTGAGGAATACCACCACAAAAACAGAAACAGTAGCAGCCCTTCGGCAAAGGCTTCATACAACTGTGACGGGTGGCGAGGCAGTAGATACTGTCCATTGACCTCAATCATAATATCTTGCAGCTCAGGATTGGCCTGTAGTAGCTGCATATCAAAGCCCGCCGCCTGAGGAAAGTAAGTGAGCCAATTATAACCGCCATCAGAGACGCGGCCCCACAGCTCACCATTGATATAGTTACCAATACGGCCAAACAACAGACCAGTCGGTACGCAAGGGACGATAAAATCAAGCACCTGAAAGGGTGTCTTTTTATACTTGCGGGCAAAATACAGCATACCAAGCATGACACCGATGAGGCCACCATGAAATGACATACCGCCTTCCCAGACCTTGAATAGATAAGCGGGATTTTCTAGCAGCTCGCTGAATTGATAAAACAACACATAGCCGACCCGGCCCCCTAAAATGACACCCAGTGCCCCAAAAAACACCAAGTCCGAGACCATGTCTGTAGACCAGTTGTCGCGTTTGGTGCTGCGATACCATGCCAAACCATAAGCGGCAGCAAATGCCAGTAAATACATCAGTCCATACCAATGGACTTCGACGGGTCCAAGTGCTAAGGCGACAGGATCGTACTGAGGATGAATCATCATAAGGGCATCATAATATTGATAATAAAGTGCTGACTATAATAGCAAATTTCATCCGCTGGGCATACACAATTGCGAGGCGGCAGTCACTGGAGGTTGGTAAGATGAGACGTTGTTCCTAACCGTACTTTATTGGCTTTATGGGGGATTGACGCTAGATGACAGCCTAGGACAAATATGCCATCTTTAACGCTATCGGGCTGTCACTATCACGTGAGCGTGACCGAGTGGGGTTAAATGGCGACCAACTCTTGCACGTTGTTTGCTAGCATGCTGTCGCCTGCCCCCTGTGACACTACTTGCCCGCGCGACAGTACGGTGTAGTTGTCAGCAAGCTCCTCGGCAAACTCGTAGAACTGCTCGACCAGTACAATAGCCATGTCGCCTTGATGGGCCAAATCGCGCAGGACGCGGCCAATATCTTTGATAATAGATGGTTGAATGCCTTCAGTAGGCTCATCTAAAATCAGTACGGCCGGCTCAGAGGCTAGCGCACGAGCGATAGCCAGTTGCTGCTGCTGACCCCCTGATAAATCTCCACCGCGACGGTGTTTCATTTCATCGAGTACGGGAAAAATGTCATACAAATGCTTGGGCACTTGCCGCGCTTTGCTACGTGAAAACTTGGCCATACCAATCAAAATGTTTTCCTCGACCGTCAAAGTCGAAAAGATATCGCGCCCTTGCGGCACGTACGCTAGGCCTTCCCGTACGCGCTGCTCAGATGATAGTTTGCTGATGTCTTTGTCATTGAGTAAAATTTGTCCTGACTTGATTGGCAGTATGCCCATCAGACATTTAAGCAGCGTGGTTTTGCCTACGCCATTGCGGCCGAGCACCACACTACATTCGCCCACAGGCGCGGTAAACGAGACATCCCGTAAGATGTGACTGCCGCCGTAATATTGGTTGATGGCATTAACTTGTAACATAATTGTCTCCTAACCTCGAATTGTTTTGTGGTTTATCGACCCAAGTAGGACTCAATCACCGCTTCGTTGGCTTGTACCTCAGCTAATGTGCCTTCGGCCAAAATAGCCCCTTGCGCCAATACCGTGACTTTTTCGCTAATGGCATCGATAAAGGTCATGTCATGCTCAACCACGATCAGCGTATGGTTTTGTTTGAGGCGCAGGCACAGCTCAGCGGTGTGCTCGGTTTCGGCATCGGTCATACCCGCCACAGGCTCATCAAGCAAAATAAGTTTAGGGCTTTGCATAAGGAGCATGCCAATCTCAAGCCACTGCTTTTGCCCGTGTGAGAGCAAGCCAGCAGGTTTGTTTATGCTGTCCGTTAAGCGGATTTGCTGTAGGGTAGTGTCTAAGGTAACGCGAGTATCCGCGTCGAGTTTATTAAACAAGCTTTTGACGACGCGCTTGTCTTTGGGTGCGGCAAGCAACAAATTGTCCATCACCGTAAAATTTTCGAACACGGTGGGTTTTTGAAACTTACGGCCAATGCCAGCCTCAGCGATTTCTTCGGTCGATAAGCTGGCAAGGTTGTGGGTTTGACCAAAAAATACGCTGCCCTCAGTGGGACGGGTTTTACCAGTAATGACGTCCATCAGCGTGGTTTTGCCCGCGCCATTGGGGCCAATGATGCAGCGCAGCTCACCCTCTTCAATGTAGAGTGACAAATTATTAAGAGCCCGAAACGAATCAAACCAAACACTCACCTCTTCTAAGTACAGAGCAATGCCGTGGCTAAAATCCACCTCTGCTGATTTTGGGTGACTGAGGCCATCACCGCCATGCGTACTTCCATATTCATTGGTTGGATTAGATGGCTTGCCATTAGCGCTAAGGGTATTATTTAATGACTCACTTTTTGGCGTGACACGAGTAGGCGGCTTGGACGATAGTGATTTGTGATTTAGCATTATTGCTTCTCCTTTTTAAAGCGGTCGAACAAGCCCATAATACCGTTGGGTAAGAACAGGGTGACCACCACGAATAGCCCGCCTAGTATCAGTAGCCAAAACTCAGGATAGGCAACCGTAAAGTAGGTCTTGACCGAATTGACCACGCCAGTGCCTAAAATGGCGCCAATCAGTTTGCCTCTACCGCCCGTTGCTACCCAGACCGCCATTTCAATGGAGTTCACAGGGTTCATCTCGCTTGGGTTGATGATCCCCACTTGCGGCACATAGAGCGCGCCTGCGATACCTGCAATGACGGCAGATAACACCCAAGCAGACAGCTTGTACCATAGCGTACGGTAACCTAAGTACTGTAAGCGGTTTTCGCTATCACGAATGGCGCCAAGCACTCGGCCATAAGGCTGGTTCATCAAATAGCGTAGGCCCATGTAGGACAGCAAAAGCGCGACGGCAGTAACAAAGCACAGCAAGGCGCGGGTTGAAGCGGCAGTAATGTCATAGCCAAGGAGCGTGGTAAAGCCCGTAAAGCCATTGTTGCCGCCAAAGCCCGTTTCGTTACGGAAGAATAGTAAGGCTGCGGCGTACACCATCGCTTGGGTAATGATCGAAAAATACACGCCTTTGATTTTGGAGCGAAAGGCAAAGAAGCCAAAAATAAAAGCGATCACTCCAGGCACCAGTATCACCAGCGCCATGGCCCACCAAAAGTTTTGAGTGCCCGCCCAGTACCACGGCATTTCAGTCCAGCTCAAAAAGCGCATAAAATCGGGCAAGGCGTCGCCCGCTGTTTCGCGTGTTAAATACATGCCAAACGCATAACCACCCAAGGCAAAGTACAAACCGTGGCCCAAACTCAAAATACCGGCGTAGCCCCATACGAGATCTAACGCTAAGGCCACCATGGCCAATGCCATGATTTTGCCAATGAGCGTGATCCAGTAGGCGGATAGGTAAAAAGGGGAGGTCTCTGGCATCAAGTGTAGCCAAGGCAGTATCAATAGTATGGCAAAGCACACACCAATCAAAATGGCGCTACGCGGTGTATCAGACAGTAATTTGGTTAATATCATAGCGGTCTCCTTATTCGACAAAGCGGCCTTTGAGTGCAAATAAACCTTGTGGCCGCTTCTGAATAAACAGAATCACAAGAACCAACAACACAATTTTAGCCAATACAGCGCCAATACCAATCTCGAGTACTGTGCCGCTGATACCAAGCCCTAAGGCGGCCAATACCGCGCCCCATACTTGTCCGACACCGCCCACGACCACGACCAAAAACGTGTCGATAATATAAGTTTGGCCCAAATCAGGACCCACGTTACCTACTTGCGCCAAAGCGCAGCCAGCCATGCCAGCCAGACCAGAACCCAAACCAAATGCCATCATATCGATACGGGCGGAGCGGATACCGACAGCACGCGCCATTTGACGATTTTGAGTGACTGCTCGTATAAACAAACCAAAGCGAGTCTTATTGAGTAAATACACCAAGAGCGCCACGATAATGATAGTAAACACGATGATGGCAATACGGTTATAAGGGAGCACAAGGCTTGACGACACTTGATACGCACCGCTGAGCCACGCCACGTTACTGACTTCCACGTTTTGAGCGCCAAAAATCATCCGTACCAATTGCATCAAAATCAGACTCACCCCAAAGGTCGCCAATAAAGTCTCTAGCTCACGGCCATATAATGGACGAATCACGATACGCTCAATAACCATGCCGATGATAGCGCTGACCATAAAAGCCGCTGGAATAGCGGCAAGCAAATACCAACCAGCCATATCTGGCAAGTAAGTTTGAAATAAGTTTTGCACCATATAAGTGGTATAAGCACCAATCATAATCAGCTCACCGTGCGCCATATTAATCACGCCCAGCAAACCAAAGGTAATGGCAAGACCAAGCGCCGCCAGCAGTAAAATACTGGCGGTACTCATACCCGTGAAGATATGACCGGTCCATGTGCTTATTTGGATACGGCGCGCCACGCTATCTCTGGCATCGATAAGGGCCGCTTTGAGCGTGGGGTTTACATTATCATTGGCAAGGGCAGACTCTATATCAACCAATACCTGCGGGCTGTCGCTGTCAGCAAGCACAGACAGCGCCGCAATTTGCGTTGGTAGATCACCGTTTTTGAAGTCAATACGCGCTTGTAGTGCGGCCAGTGCTTTTTTGACTTTAGCATTGTCCTCGGTAGCCGCTGCTGCTGTAATAATGGCGGGATCTACTTGGTCAATATTGTCAGCCAAAATCGCCACGGCTTGTAGACGCTGTGCGGGTTTGTCAGACTCTAGCTTGACCTTGGCGCGCCCAAAGATAAGCGCCGAGCGGAGCGCATTGGTCAGGGTGATTGGTGCTAAGTCACTTGGCCAATCTGCCGTCTCTTTTTTATCAGGATAAGTCAACAGCTGATCATCGGCATTGAGCAAATAAGTTTGATCACCGTTGCCTTGATATAGCTCGTCATTTTCAATGAACGCCACCAAATTATCCAGGCTCTCAACCGAACCTGGCCAGTGACTTAGCATGGCTTGCCGCTGACCAAAATCACCCGCCACAAACTGCTCGATAGTATCCCCTGAGGCCGCAGTCGAGGGCAGGCTGGTTGGTGCTGATTCTGGCGTAATGAGCGACTGCTCATGCTGAGTTTGCAGGGTGTCACTGGGCGTATTTAGCGCAGCAGCTGTCACTGCTACCGTATTTGCTTGGTTGGCCATTTCGCTGCTGTGCGTATGCTCGGTTTGGCTCTCATGAGCGTGAGCCACTGTGACCGTACTGAGTATTAATAACCACAATAGCTGTCGTGGCAGCCACTGCGTAAAAACAGATGACAGGCTTATTTTTTCATTGATGCTGGTGTTATTAATGGAGGCGCGCCGATAGGGTGTGGCGACGGGCGCGGGGTATCCTGTGGTAGCACGTAAAGTATGGCGCTGCATGTGTGGCTCCCTGTTTTTCACAGACAACAAACCCTCAGCCTTTACTACGTGGCGTATCAAATAGTAAAGATATGGTTAAGGTTTGAAGGTCTGTAAATGGTTGAAAATAAATGTGGAGAGTCGGCAAGAGGACGGTTACTAATGTGATGTCTACCTGTGCGTTTCTCGCCCATGTGCTTGTCAGCACAATTTATTTGGGGATATACTCACTCCATGGCTGCGCTCGGATGACCTCTGGCGTTTTAAAAATGGTGTCAAACTGACCATCCGCCCGTATTTGACCAATCATGACAGGCTTCCACAAATGATGGTTTTCCTCATCCATTTTCAATGTGTATCCTGACGGGGCGTCAAATGTTTGCCCAGCCATGCTGATGCGCACTTTATCAACATCGGTAGTACCAGCGTCTTCAACCGCTTGTTTCCACATGTTGATACCGACATAGGTGGCTTCCATCGGGTCATTGGTCACCACTTTGTCAGCATTCGGTAGGTTATGGTCTATGGCATATTGTTTATAGCGTTTGGTGAAGTCGCTATTGGTTGGGTTTTTGATCGACATAAAGTAGTTCCACGCCGCCAAATGCCCTTGTAGTAAGCTGGTATCAATGCCGCGCAGCTCTTCTTCGCCCACAGAGAACGCCATGACTGGGATATCGGAGGCTTTGATCCCTTGGTTGGCAAGTTCACGATAAAACGGCACGTTTGAGTCGCCATTGATGGTAGAGATTACCGCTGTCTTCTTGCCCGTTGAGAATTTTTTAATGTTGGATACGATGGTTTGATAGTTACTGAAGCCAAATGGTGTGTACTCTTCCATGATGTCGGCCTCAGCCACGCCTTTTGACTTTAAAAACGCCTTTAAAATCTGGTTGGTGGTACGCGGGTAAACATAATCAGTACCCAGCAATACAAAACGCTCGGCACCGCCGCCTTCCTCACTCATTAAGTACTCTACCGCTGGGATGGCTTGCTGGTTTGGCGCAGCCCCAGTATAAAAAATGTTTTCTGATTGCTCTTGACCCTCATACTGTACGGGATAAAACATCAAGCCATTCAACTCCTCAACCACTGGCAGTACGGACTTGCGTGATACTGATGTCCAACCGCCAAAAATCACATCGACTTTGTCTTGTGTTAATAGCTGACGGGCTTTTTCAGCAAATAAGGGCCAATCAGAGGCAGGGTCAACGACCACAGGTTCTAGTTGTTTACCAAGTACGCCGCCATTGGCATTGATCTCATCAATGGTCATTAGCGCAGTGTCTTTTAAAGAGGTTTCAGAGATGGCCATGGTGCCAGACAGCGAGTGTAAGATGCCTACTTTGATTGTGTCGCCGTCAGCCACAGGGACGGTTGTGGTTTCTGTCGTTGTCTCTGTTGTCGCAGTCTCAGCAGGCTTTTGACAGCCAGCGAGACTCAAGCTACCAACGACGGCAATGGCTAATAGCGAAAAGTGTGATTTCATTTTGCCGTGGAAATGAGCGTTAATAAATTGAGGATTGGCTAGCATGGGTAACGAAAACATGGACATCTCCTAAATAAACACAAAGATAAATACTGCTCCTGAACACTAATTAAGAGTTCAAGTTCCATGCCAAGTCAAAAAGTCCCCTAATCGAGTAATAGTTGAGCAATAATCAAATATTATCGGCTATTTTCCTTAATTTAGTGCATGGCTGTGCATAAGTTGCACCATAAAGGGGAGAATAAAAAAGGTTGGTGCAGCAAGATAGAAGGGCTGAATTACAGATATAAAGACATTTATTGCTAAAAATCGCCAAAACGGCTACGGTGATATCGTTAAGGCATGCGTGATTCTGTGCGGTTATAGGTTTTTAATTTTACGTCACAGTCCGTTTACGTTAATCCATCGTGGTTTTTGTTTTTTAGAGATGAGTGATAAAGAAAGGCTTTTTTAAGTCAATAATTCTACTCACAAGTTATTGAGTGGCGCTTAATCAGTCGGGATTTATGAGTAAATAAAATCTAAAACGAGGTTTATTACTCGTGTCAGAGTGTCTACGTGTCTACACGTTGAATGATTCTACAAAAGGAGTGTTATGTGTATTGTCGCCATTGCTTGGCAGTTGTTTGATGAGCTGCCATTGGTACTACTGTCAAACCGCGATGAGTTTTTACAGCGTCCAACTGAAAGGTTGCATCAGTGGCCCGACCAGCCAATCTATGCTGGGCGTGACAGCCAAAGCGGTGGCACTTGGTTGGGGATTCACCAAGAGCAAGGTGCAGATTTTCATCAACAGAACGGACGCTGGGCTGCTGTATTGAATTTTCGTGATGGCGTACAGGCAGGTTCGAACGAACGTTCGCGCGGTGAGCTGGTAACGCGTTTTTTGACCAGCAATATAAGTCCAATGGCGTTTGCGCGGCAGTTGAGCTTACAAGACTATGCGGGCTTCAATCTTATCGTTGGTGACGCCGCCCAAGCGGTCATCGTCAATAATCGCGGCCATGCACCCACGCCACTATATAGCGGACTGCACGTTCTCTCCAACGGCCAACCAGAAGAAAGCTGGTTTAAAACCGAGCGTTTACGAGCACGGTTACGGCAAGAAGTGTTGCCGTTGATTGCAGAGAACAGCTCACCTGGGCACTGGCAACAGGCGGCCTTCAATGTGTTATCAGACAACACACAAGCGCCAGCGGACAAACTGCCTAATACTGGCGTAGCTGTTGAGATTGAGCAGATACTGTCTTCTGTTTATATCGAGCCTGTTACTTTTGGCAGTAAGGATCAGAAGACCCCAACTTATGGGACGCGTACCCAAAGTATTTTAACGTTGCACAAAGACAGGAAAAAAGACGCCACCGTTACTGCGGGGATTACCAGTAGAGAGTGTCATCATGATGCAAAACGATGATAAAACTTGCCCATAAAAAATACCCACGATAATGGCTAAAATCTCTAGCGATTATCGTGGGTATCTACTATTGTGTTATTAACCGAGTATTGCTGTGTTATCAACCGAGCGATCTTTACACCAACAAATGATTGTCTTGTTCAGGAATGATCAGCTCTTGTTTTAGGGGAAGCTCGCGTACCAGCTCTTGCAAAGCACGGCGATAGACTCCTCGTTTAAAGTGAATCACTTGTCCAAGTGGATACCAGTAGCTGACCCATTGCCAATGATCAAATTCTGGCTTTCCTTCATCAAAGCGAATATGTTGAGTATTTGGCTCATCTAAGCGGAGCAAAAACCATTTTTGTTTTTGCCCAATACATAAAGGGTACTGTCCATGCCGCACATAGCGTTTTGGCAGTCGATAACGCAACCAATCTTGCGTCACTGCCAATAATTCTACATGACGTGGATGCAGGCCGACCTCTTCCCAGAGCTCGCGATACATCGCATCCATCGGCGTCTCCCCGCGGTCGATACCACCTTGCGGGAATTGCCAAGCGTTGTGACCAATACGTTTTGCCCACAGAACTTGCCCTTGTGTATTTGCCAAGATGATGCCGACGTTGGCGCGAAAGCCGTCTGCATCTATCATGACTAAACCTTTTTAATTTGTTTAAAATACCGCTTATTTCGACCTGATACCATGACAGCAAGCATAATTATTATAGGGTGATTGTTATCGCTATCAGGCAAAAATAAGATTCATTACCGTTATTAAACCAAGAAACAAGCAAAATGTGTAACAGTATTTTGCTATAAAATGTTTCACGAGTTTAACCGTTTAAAATCAATGGTTTATAATTGGGCTTTTTTTGGTCTACGTCATAGACATTTTTATGGTTGACGGCTGATTCATTGCCAGCCGCTCAGTAAAGGGATAAATGAAGAGGCTTTTAGTTAAGTGATGTCTTTCTAAAATCTGGTTTGGGCTTATGCTACACTAACCCAATAAACGATGGGGTAAAATCATAATAGCCTACCTCGATAATCAGTTTTTTAAGTAAAAAAACCAATTAAAAAGAAGCCAATTAAAAAGCAACTAAGGGAAATCTAAGATGTCAGAATCAAAAGCAAGCGTTACGTGGCAAGAAAATAAAGCATTTATGGGCGTCTCACCGTCAGGGCATGAGGTACAAATCGATGCCGATAAGGAGAAAGGGGCAAGCCCGATGGAGCTTATTTTGTTAGGGCTTGGCGGTTGTGCGAGTTATGATGTGGTATCGATTCTGCAGAAATCTCGCCAAGAGGTACAAGATGTACGTTGTGAGTTGACCGCCAAGCGTGCTGAAACAGTACCAGCGGTATACACTGACATTCATATGCATTTTGTTGTGACGGGTCAAAACATTAAAGACAAACAAGTTGAAAAGGCTGTGAATCTATCAGCAGAAAAATACTGCTCGGCCAGCCGGATGTTGGCACAAGGCGGCGTGAATATCACTCATGATTTTGAAATTAGCGCAGGGTAGGGGCAAAGAAAATAATGAATGCACTCTTTGGATTGGTCCCTGATACCGCTGCGTCTGCAATATGGGCCATGGTGGTAGCAAGCCTGCTGCCGCTTTTAATGGCATTAACAGCAAAAATCATTGGTGGCTTTAGTCTGACTGATAATGCGCATCCGCGTGATTTTCTGCAGCGTACGACGGGTGCAGCAGCACGTGCTAATGCAGCACAGCAAAACAGCTATGAAACCTTGCCGGTATTTTTGGCAGCAGTACTGGTGGCCATATTGTTCTTTGTGCCGCAGCTGATTATCAATACATTGGCGTGGCTGTATGTGTTGATTCGTATTGGCTATTGCGCGGCGTACATCACCAATTTGGCGACATTTCGCTCCATCCTGTGGGTGTTATCGATTGCTTGTTGTTTGATGTTATTTTACTTAGCGATTCGAGTCAGTGTTTAACGACAGATAGTGATAAACACCCTCTTTTTAATATAAAAGCAGTGAATTATTCGCCTACACTGGTGTACAGTGCGCTAATAATTGCTGCTTTGTTTTTTTCTCGTTTGATACCTTCCCACAGGGTTTGCGCCTCACGATAACCTTTGGTCAGCATACCCAGCCACTGCTTATAGCGACCCACTAAAACCACATCATTTTTAGCCGCGCCCTCTAAGAATTTAATCTGATGAGCGATCAGATCTTGCCACAATAGTATCGTCGTATTTTCTGAATTTTTATGACGGTCACTATCGACTTGTGCAATCAAATCGGGACGAGTGACTGCGCCGCGACCTAACATTAGGTGGGGGGTTGCTGCTTGAGTCATACAATCCTTTGCTTGCTCTGCTGTCCATATCTCGCCATTGGCAATTACTGGAATGCTAAGCGCATTAAAATTTTGGATTTTGTCCCAATAGGCAGGCGGCTTATAGCCTTGGGTTTTTGTGCGGGCATGAATGGTCAGCCAATCAGCGCCGCTAGAAGCAATGGCTGCGCGAATATCATCCATGCGAGTGGTGTCGGTATAGCCCAAGCGAATCTTCGCAGACACAGGAACATCGGTAGGGACGGCGTGACGCACGGCGCTAATAATGTCGTACATCACTTCTGGTTCATCAAGCAGCACTGAGCCGCCACGATGACTATTGACGGTTTTAGCAGGACAACCAAAGTTGATATCAATGGCTGGTGCGCCAAGCTCACAAGCATAAGCCGCATTTTCTGCCATGAGCTGTGCTTCGCTACCGAGTAGCTGTACGTGAATGGGCGTGCCTGATGCTGTCTTGGCGCCATGGTGCAGCTCAGGGACGTATTTATAAAATACGTGAGCAGGCAAGAGATGCTGAGTGACTCGAATAAACTCACTGACTGACCAATCATAAGGACGACCCAAGTCGGCGGCAATTTGCGTTAAGATTTGCCGCATCAAAGGATCGGTCAAACCCTCCATGGGTGCAAGGAGGCGCACAGGGTCAGCAAATAACTGGTGTATGGTGTTTTGTCGTGCTTGAAGCTGCTGATTATGGTTCATGCTGGTTATTCACTGCTAAGAAGTCGTTATAAATAGATCAAGGTTTTAGGTTGATCGATAATACTAAGAAGGGTTAAGTGTTGCCGAAAATCACTTTTTTGCCCGTCTGCAATCCTGATATCAAGTCTTTGATACTATGAATGTCTAGATTACTCTGCGCGCGCGTACAGGCGACATAAAGCAAGCGCAATTCTTCTGGGCTTATTTTGACAGCATTGGTGGTGACATCATAATAAAAGTCATCATCCAATTGTACTTTTCCCCATTCAAGCCCTTTGGCTTTATGGGCCGTGGAGATGACATAGTCAGCATTTTCGATACTGGTTAGGCTGTTGACCGCTTGGCTGAGCACATTGGTGCCATGATCGTCGACCAATTTGACTAGGGTTTTTAGATCGCTGCCCTCAGAGGTTTCGGCGTACTCTTGTACATCACCCCAATTATAAAAATACGCCAGCTCGGGTACGCCGTAAGCGGATTTGCCGTTTTTTAAATTTTCTGCCGCCTGACAGAATTTGAGCATGCGATCGGTATCGGCTTGTAGCGCCACCCGATGGCCAAGTTTAAGACCCGTCAATAGCTGCGCCATGGCTGCGGCATTGGTACGGCACAAAATGGCATCTTTTTTACTATGTACCATTCCTTTGTCGGTAGAGGATTGTTTATTGGGGTTGCCTTTTAGCGGTACGTCTTCTTGCAAGGCTTTTAATAGAGTATTGGCCACTTCTGCAATCGGCTCACCAAAGCGAAACGACTGGGTCAATAAGGTTTGCGGCAGGGGCAGTTTTTTCATGGCATTGACCGCACCGCGCCATTCGTAAATCTGCTGATGTGCGTCACCCACATAAATCACTTGCCGTGGCTGCTGAGTCAAAATCCCCATCATCAAGGGATCAGCATCTTGCGCTTCATCAAATAAGATAAAGTCCGCTGGAATGCTGGGCTTAGACAACGCCCAAAGCTTGAGATAAATGTCATGTCCGATACCGGCAGGATGACGGGCATCGATCGACTGTAGCCAGCGCTGCTCAACGGCAGGGTAGAGCATCTCACGTAGCTGCTCTGCATCTGACGCATCGAGCCAGCTTGGAAACAGTATGTGTCTGGGTGCAGGATAGCTGGCATGCGTACTACAAAAATTGCTCACAGCATCGCTGACGAATCGCGATAGACGAGCTGGCGTCAGGGTAATGTATTTATTCACCCCATCCATTTGCCGACGTACTTGCACAGGTTGCAATCCCAAATCATCACCGAGACGTTTGGGAGAAAAGCGTGGCAACGACAGCTTGGCGGTAATATCGCGAGCGACATGTCGATAGGCCAGCGAGTGAAAAGTGCGACACTCTACATGGGGCGGAAACTTGGAGCGAGCATCATTGGCAATGGCTTTGTTAAAAGCCAAGTACAAACCGCGTCCACGTAGACGCTCACCGATCAGTTTTAGTGTCGTCGTCTTACCGGCGCCCGCATAAGCGACCACTTTAAATGACTTGTGATCCATTGCCATATTCAGCGCACTCAGCTGCTCGTCAGTGGGATCGCTCATATAAGCTGGCATAGATGCGGACATAATAAAGCTACCTAAAATACGAAAAGGGATTAAAAACAACGACGGCAAAAAAAGCCACTGCATAAACAATGGCTGATAGACGATAGTGATGCTCAATCGTGATAATAAGCACTGAGCTCATTCATGGGATAAGAGAAAAACAAAATAATGGTAAATTAAAACATTATTCTTTTCTATTGAATAGATTTATATCAAACCACGTAAGGACATTAAGTCTTTTATTCTTTATCTATTGAGGCAAGAGCAGGGCTAGGCTCATCTTTGATTAAAATTTTAGCCAAAAACAATCCAAGCTCAAACAATAACCACATTGGAATCGCTAGCATCAACATTGATACGCCATCAGGCGGCGTGACGACGGCCGCCACGGCAAAACAACCAACAATAATATAACGACGTTTATCTTCTAGGCTCTGAATGGAGACAATGCCAGCCAATATCAATAGCAAGGTCACCACTGGAATCTCAAACGTTAACCCAAACACCATAAATAATTTTAAGGCAAAGTTTAGATAACTATCGATATCCGTCATCGGTAGGACGTTTTGCGGGGCAAACATGATAAAGAATTTCAACACGCCTTTTAGCACGATAAAATAAGAGAAAGCCACGCCAGCATAGAATAAAAAGATAGAAGACAGAAGCACTGGTATAGCGATTTTCTTTTCTTTTTTATACAAGCCAGGCGCGACAAATGACCAGATTTGGTAGAGAATATAGGGCATCGCCAAAAACGCGGCAACAAAAACGGTCAGTCGTATCGGTGCCATAAAGTTGGAGGTGATGTCTGTCGCAATCATCGTCGAGTTGGCAGGCAACTGGGCGACTAACGGATCTGACAAAAAATTATACAGCTCGCGTGAAAACCCTGCTAAACCCAAAAATATCACCAGTACCGCCACACATATTTTGATGAGGTGTCTACGCAGTTCAATCAGATGCTCAGTAATAGGCATATCAGCCAACGAATTTAAAACCTCGTCAGACTCCTTGTCATGGTCAGCCTTTGCCGTTGCTTTAACGTCTGGAATATCTGGGTGAGCCACGCCTGAATCAGTGATTTTTTCTTGGCGGCTTTTTTTGCGTTTGAACAATCCCATTATTTGGTTTCCTGCTGATTTACAGAAGCCTGTGGCTTTAAGGGCTTGTCCAAATGAGCGTTTAATAACGTATCGGCCTTATAGTTCGGTAAGTATGGCGGCATAGGCAGACGACGCGCCTTGTCATAAGCACCTAGGCGAAACCACATGTTTTCCCATGGTCTGGTGATCATGGGTTGAGCAACTGGCAGAGCATTGCTACGGTTGGCCGCGCCTACACCATCATCGTTGAGATTGTGCTTTGGTTCTGGACCGACTGCTGCGTGCTCTTTATTCGTGACGGTGGTATGGGTGGTCTTTATCGAATGGCTTTGCGAGCTTTCAAACTCTTTTATATTGCCCCGCATCTCAGCCATCTCTCGCCTCATCTCTGCTTCAGTTTGGCGAATTTTAGCCAGCTCTTTTTGCATTTGTTGCCGTGTCTCAGCTAAGTCCAGCTCCGCCTCTATTTCAGACTGTAGGGTGGAGACCGTGCGACGAATCTTGGCATACCATTGCCCAGCGGTACGCGCTGCCTGGGGCAGTTTTTCTGGGCCCAAGACAATGAGGGCGATAACGCCAAAGAGGAGTAATTCAGAAAACCCAATATCAAACATAACGGCTGAATGTCACTATTTTAAATGAAGCAGGCTAGAGGCTGTAAGCGTTATACATTGTGCTTGTCATCAGCAGGCGCAGAATGGATATCGCTATCATTCACCTTTTTGTTTGCTGGATGTTCTGTTGTACGTGCATTGCCCTCGTGGTCGAGGACAACATGCTTTTTGGCATGATCGCTCTCTTCGTCTTTGACCGCTTCTTTAAAGCCTTTGACCGCACCGCCCAAATCTTTGCCAGCATTCCTGAGTTTTGAGGTGCCAAATACGACAACCACCACAACCAACAGTATCAGCCAATGCGTAATAGAAAAACTACCCATAATGGTATCCTTATGACTTGGTTTTCAGTCTTTATATGCGTGCTTTGAGTTTATAAAAGCGTGAAAATAAAACAAAAAGCATCAATATATAGTTTGAAGTGAAACAGAGCTATATTATAACCTGCCCTTATGACAAAAAGGTGAAAGCAACCACAATCAAATAGATTAGGCGCTTATTTTGTCATTTTACAAGTTAACGCGCGGCTTTTTCCTCGATTCCTGAAAGACCAAAGCGCCGACCCAGCTCGGTTAATACGGCATCTGACTCTATATCGAACCACGCCAGTCCAACCAAGGTATGAAACCAGACATCCGCCACTTCATAAATGAGCTCATGACGGGCCGCATCGTACTGCGCTTTGTCTCTATTTTCATCACAATTGGCAAAATCTTTGGCAGCGATGATACTCTCCGTACTCTCTTCACCAACTTTTTCTAATATCTTATTCAATCCTTTAGCGTACAAGCTGGCCACATAAGAGCTGTCAGCATCGGCTTGTTTTCGCTCTACTAATACCTGATCCAGTTGTTGTAACACCGAGCTTTTATCAACGCGTGCTCGGTCCGTATCAGGGCCGGCATGTGCGCGAGTGTTTTTGGTTTGAGAATTGGCACTGGTAGACTCATGGGCTTGATAAATATCAGCAGGGTCTTTTAGGACTTTATCAACCGTCTGCCATTCTGGTGTTTGGCCAGACAAATCTAAACGCTGGTAAAAACAAGACTCGCGCCCAGTGTGGCAAGCAATGCCGCCCGCTTGGGTGACACTAAGCACAATCACATCGGCGTCACAGTCCAAGCGAATATCGTGTACTGTCTGAGTGTGACCTGACGACTCTCCTTTGTGCCACAATTTGGCACGCGAGCGCGAAAAATAAACCGCGGTTTGTGTTTGCGCAGTCAATTGCAGTGCGTCGCTATTCATCCAAGCCATCATCAAAATACGACCTGACTTGTGATCTTGAGCAATTGCCGGAATTAAACCATCAGCATTAAAATTTATGGCGGTCAGCCAAGCAGGTAAAGTCATAATATGTCTATCATCTTATAGTGAAAAAGTAAAAAAAGGGTAAGGGGTTAGCCATTGACCATTCTATGGATGGTCTGAATGATTTGAGTCAGACTGTTATCGGTATAAGGGCAACGTTTGAGTCAGTTGCTGTTTAAGCTGACACACTGTTATTGTACGTGCGCCTGATGTATAGCGTCATTTTAATGCTTAAACAGATGCGGATACAATGCTTCTTTGATCGTGTGATCAAGCGGAGTTGTCTTATTGAGGCGAAAGTCATAATTGACAAAATGCTGCCGTGCTTTTGCCACCGTTTCACCCGTGTACATACGGGTGACTCTTGTCATCAAGTTGCCGCCTTTATCATACAGTGGCTCAACGCCCACCTCAAACAATAGCTCTTCACGCACCCGTACACGGCTCATGATATGTAGCTGTAACTCATCAACCACTAAGCCTTGATAGTCCGCGTTGACCTCTTTAATACCTTTAGAATATAAAAATCTTAAGCGTGCCTCAGATAATAAAGCGGTCAGGGATTCAAGCGTCATATATTGCCCAGTATCGATTTCGGTATGACGCACACGCATTACCGTCTCGAAGACGAATAGATCATTATCAAAGTTTAACTCATGTTTTGACACGTTATCTCCTAGACTGATTGCAGGTGATGAGCTCTGCTTATCATGGGATAGGTGGGCTGCGTCATAATGATTATGACCATAGGATGTAGAGTCAATAAAAGTGGTCAATAGCGTTGCTTTATCCGTGCTTAGATTATACCAAAGCTTAGTGTTACTAAAGCACAGCTGCAACTGACATTCAATCTATTTAGAAAAAAATTCGTCGTTTTATTAGGATGCTGTATGAGCAGATCGTCACTCAGCTCATACAGGTTGTTTGTCTTTATGGGCGACTAGAAGAGAGCCAAAACTTTACTTGGCAAAACAACGTGCTATCTGCTAAAATAGCGCCTCCCACCTCGAGGCAAATAGAGAGATAGTTGTTGTTTATATTATATGACGATTATGCATTATTACTATTTGACGACCAGGTTCTAACACAGAAAAAGAGGCAAATCATCATGAAAGTTAAGATGAAAACCAGAAGCGGTGCCGCTAAACGCTTCAAAAAAACAGCGAACGGCTTTAAGCGTAAGCAAGCATTCAAAAGCCATATTTTGACCAAGAAATCAGCTAAGCGTATTCGCCAGTTGCGCGGTCTTAAGATGGTGGACAAGTCTGACGAAGCAGCAGTTCGTCGTATGTGCCCATACATCTAATAGCCTATTGTCACTTGTGTTTAATTAAAAATTATTTGATTAAAGATATCTGACTTTGCAATCTGACAACGATGTCTATTATTCAATGACATCGTGATTCGTTTAATAATGATTAAAGAAATCTTGGAGTAAATTATGGCCCGTGTAAAACGTGGTGTACAGGCAAATCGCCGTCACAAAAAAATCTTAAAGCGCGCAAAAGGCTACTACGGTGCCCGTTCACGTGTTTACCGCGTAGCGGTACAAGCAGTGACCAAAGCTGGTCAATATGCGTATCGTGACCGTCGCAACAAAAAACGTACTTTCCGTCGTCTTTGGATCGCACGTATCAATGCTGGTGCACGCTTAAACGGCTTAAGCTATAGCCGCTTTATCAATGGCATGAAAAAAGCTAACATCGCCATCGATCGTCGCGTTCTAGCAGACATCGCTATGCATGATGCAGCGACTTTCACAGCATTGGTCGAAAAAGCAAAAGCGGAATTGGCCTAAATATTACCCATCCTTTAGGTATCAGGCTTACTTAAGCAAGTATCTAAACGGATAGGACTAATATTGATTAATAGTACGATATTAATAAAAGCTACCGCTGGTCGGTGGCTTTTTTTATATTAAATTATTTTAAGCGTATGCGATGTTGGACTTTATTGATGTCAAAACACGCTCATCACCGTCTAAATATTCAAGCCATTCATATCATCTGTCTTTGTACTAAAATGACTGGGTAAATGGTTTGCAATATTTGGTCAAATCCCTACAATTAACAGCCCGTTTAAATCAGGAATAATGCGTCTTATGACTACCCCTGCTGCCACCAACGACTTGTCGGCGCTACCGACCTTGTCCTCAGAGCTCAATGAGCTTAATGAAGCTCAGCTTATCGAGTTTGCGAGTGCCGCTGAAGCTTTAATTCTACAAGTAACCGATGCGCGTACCCTACAAGACTTACGAGTGCAATTGACTGGTAAGAAAAGCCCATTAACGGGCTGGTCAAAGCAGATGGGTAAGCTCGATGCTGACGATAAAAAGACCTACGGTGGCTGGTTACATCAGGTGCGTAGCCGCATTCAGCAAGCACTGACCGATCAGCAGCAGCAGCTGGAGGTCGCCGCGCTCAATGCCAAGTTAGAAGCCGAGAGTATTGATATTACGTTACCTGCTCGCGGTGGGCAAAAGGGTCACTTGCATCCAGTCACCATGATTACCCAGCGTATGCAGCAGTACTTTGTTCAAGCAGGCTTCAACGTGGCAACTGGCCCTGAAGTTGAGAGCGATTATTACAACTTTGAGGCGCTAAACATTCCGTCGCACCATCCAGCCCGCGCGATGCACGATACTTTTTATTTTGATGCGCATTATTTACTGCGTACGCATACCAGTCCGGTGCAGATTCGTACCATGGAAAAGAATGAGCCGCCGATTCGTATTATTTGCCCCGGCCGTGTGTATCGCAATGATTCAGACCAAACCCATTCACCGATGTTTCATCAACTAGAAGGGCTCATGGTCACAGAGTCGAGTACTTTTGCTGAGCTAAAAGGGTTGATTAGCGAGTTTTTAGAGGCGTTTTTTGCCAAAGAGCTGACCGTACGTTTCCGTCCTTCATTTTTCCCATTTACAGAGCCTTCTGCTGAAGTAGACATCCTCGACGATAATGGCAAATGGCTTGAAGTGATGGGCTGCGGCATGGTGCATCCACAAGTGCTGACCAACTGCGGTATCGATAGCGACAAATACACAGGTTTTGCTTTTGGCATGGGTATTGAGCGCTTTGCGATGCTGTATTACGGCATCGATGACTTGCGTTTGTTTTTCCAAAACGACGTACGCTTCTTAAAGCAATTTGGCTAGAGTTTCGTTGTTAATACGTCTACCTTTACTCCAAAAATTTGATTCGAGATATTTATGAAAATTAGCGAACAGTGGCTACGTCAATGGGTAAATCCCGATAATACCAGTGAGCAATTGGCCGAACAGCTGACCATGGCAGGACTAGAGATTGATGATCGCTATGCGGTTGCCCGTGCATTCAGTGGCGTGGTCGTCGGTGAAGTCATCAGCATCGAGCAGCATCCAGATGCGGATAAGCTACGCGTCACACAGGTGAATATCGGTGACGCTGAGCCCGTACAAATTGTCTGCGGCGCACCCAACGTTACTGTTGGTATGAAAGCACCAGTGGCTACCGTTGGGGCCGTATTGCCAAGCGACGATAAAAAAGGGTTTAAAATTAAGAAGAGCAAGCTGCGCGGTGTGGCCTCAAACGGTATGCTCTGCGGCGCATCCGAGATTGATTTGGTCGATGCGATAGATGGCTTACTTGAGTTGCCAGATGACGCACCGATTGGTACAGATATCCGCGACTACCTAGGCTTAGACAATCAGATATTGGATATCTCAATCACCCCAAACCGTGGCGATTGCTTTAGCGTACGCGGTATTGCCCGCGAGATATCGGTCATTAACAATTTACCGATGCAAATGCCAGAGATCCCTGCCAATGTGGGAGTTACTGATAACGATGCCGATACTCCTACGCCCGCCGCAACCGTCAGTGCAATAGAAGCGTGTCCACGTTATTTGTTGCAATCTATTAGCAATATCGATCGTAGTATCGACACACCAAAATGGGTGCAAGACGCGCTGGTGCAATCCGGATTACGTTCGCATAACTTCTTAGTCGATGTGACCAACTATGTGTTGATGGAGTTGGGGCAGCCGCTACATGCGTTTGATGCCGATACCATCGTCGGCGATATCGTGGTGCGTTTGGCACAGCCTGAAGAAAGCCTGACGTTGCTCAATGAGCAAACCATTACCTTAACGGGTGATGAATTAGTGATTGCTGATGACAAAGGGGCGTTAGCACTTGCTGGTATCATGGGCGGTCAGCGTAGTAGTGTCACCGACAGCACGACCAACATCGTCTTAGAAAGTGCTTTTTTTAACCCGTTAGCGATCGCTGCGCGCGCACGCCGCTTTGGTCTTCATACTGATGCATCACAGCGCTTTGAGCGTGGGGTGGATTTTGAGCTACCAGAGATTGCGCTCGCACGAGCTTGTGATTTAATCACTAGCATCACGGCGGGTCAAGCTGGACAGATCGTGACAGTTGAGCACTCTAAATATCTGCCAGTGTGCGCGCCCATCACGTTGCCAATCGCTAAAGTCCGTGACGTTATTGGTATTGAGATTGATCCATCAGAGATGGTGCGTATCTTAACCCAGCTGGGTTTTGACGTAGAGCAACAGAGCGACGCGCTGGTTTGTAAGCCGCCATCTTATCGCTTTGATATGAGTATCCTCGAGGACTTGATCGAAGAGATTGCCCGTATCTATGGCTATGACAATATTCCAAGTGTCTTGCCGCATTTGCAAGTGAGTATGGATTATGACGATACCGCAGACTTGACTCATGAGATGAAGCTTGCGCTGGTCGACAACGGCTATATGGAAGCGATTAGCTTTAGCTTTAGCGATGCAAAACTAGAAGCCTTGCTCGATGATGAAGCATTGGGTGAGGTTTTGGCATTGGCCAACCCAATCTCTAGTGATTTGGCGGTGATGCGCCGTACTTTGCTCTCTAGCTTATTGCCATGTGTACAGTACAATCTAAACCGTCAGCAGCCACGTGTCCGTTTTTTTGAGACAGGCCTTAGCTTCGTCGGTCAGAGCGTGAGCGACTTGGTCCAAACACCAAGTATTGCTTTGGTGGCAGTGGGTGACGTATGGGATGAGCAAGCTTATCAAAATCGTGCGCTAGATTTTTATGACTTAAAACACGATATTGAGCAACTGCTACCAGCGCAAATCGATAGCGCCCGTATTCGCTATGAGCGTAGTGGGCTTGCCTTCTTGCACCCCGGCCAAAGCGCTAAATTATATATCGACGACGTATACGTTGGTTGGCTAGGTCAGTTGCATCCAAGCACGGCCAAACAGTTGGATTTGCCTACGACATGGGTGGCTCAATTGTCACTTGCGCCGTTGCTGACTCTCGCCCGTGAGCAGCATGCGATCACCACGCCTAGTAAATTCCCACAAGTACGTCGCGACATTGCCATCTTAGTAGATAGCGATACTAGCGTACAAACGCTAGCGTCAACGATACGTACTGCTGCCGGTAATCTATTGACCGATCTTTGGTTGTTCGATGTTTATCAAGGTGACAACGTACCAGCAGGACAGCGTTCATTAGCTTTTGCACTAGTGTGGCAAGACAGTACGCAAACCTTGTCTGACGAAGCAGTAAAAACGGCCACTGATAAGGTGGTGCAAGCGCTGGTTAACCAACACGCAGTGCAGCTGCGTGACAGCTAAAATTTGTTATCGTTAACACGTGATGCTCTATAGTCTTTTCATTTTTGAGGCTATAGAGCATTGCTATTTGTAAAAACTGTTATTGATAGGGCGTGCTAAGTGGTTATTAATAAAGGACTTTAATGCAATCTTTGTGAAAAAGAAGGCAAAAAACCTTTATAATAGCTACCCTCATACCGCTAAACCATGATATTTGACATCACGACATAGCATAGGAGTCGTACTGTGAGCACCTTAACCAAATCTGACATGATTGAGCATTTGATGAGTCATCTTAACCTCACACGCCAAGAAGGCCGCTGTTTGGTGGAGAGTTTTTTTGATGAATTGTCAGAGAGTTTGATTGATGGCAAAGAGGTCAAGCTTTCAGGCTTTGGCAACTTCGAACTGAAAGATAAAAATAGCCGTCCAGGTCGTAATCCTAAAACAGGAGAGCCTGTTGCAGTATCTGCACGCCGTGTGGTGACCTTTAAAACGGGACAAAAATTCCGTCAAAAAGTCGATGAGCGTCTGTTTGATGCTTAATGTAAACTGGCGCAGTTACTTTGTTGATAATTTAACTATTGACGCTATCGCCTTGTAAGGCATCAAATGGTTGGTGGCTTACACTAACTACTTAGAGGCGGCAACGAAAATGAAATATGAGTCATATTTATTAAGGCCTATAAAATAATAGGCATAAAAAAAGAGAGCACACGCTCTCTTTTTTACTACAGTCTATTTATCGCTTATGCAATAAAAATTACTGAGCTTCTTCAACAACTACAACTTCGTCAGCAGCGTCAACAGCTGGATCAGCAACTACAGGTTCTGCCACTGTAGGATCTGTTAGGTCAGTTGCAGTAGCGTCGATGTCAGCTTCTGCTTCAGCAACCGCCGCTTCAGCATCAGCAACTCCAGTTTCCGCTTCAGCAGTAACTTCGCCTTCAGCAGCAGCTTCGTTTAGCTCTTCTGAAGCGTCTTGTACTTCTTCTTGCGCATCAGCTAAATCTTCAGCAGCGTTTTCTTTGTTGCTGTCACAGGCAGTTAGGCCCATAGTTGCAGTCATGATACCAGCTAAAGCAAGTAATTTAAGTTTCATAAGGTTTTCTCCGGAAAAATGAAATGAGCAGTAGCAGCGAAAAAGGTTGAAATCCGAGATTCCTCAGAGTTCAACTAATCTTAGTCACAGCTACTCAGCTTCCACGCATTCTATACGCTTTCTATCTAAATAGAAATAGGTTGTACAATTAAGTAACAATAAAAGTGAAAAATAATTTTTTACTTTGTTTACTTAATATAATTTCTCATACAAACATTCGAATTAATCATCGTATAATCAATGACATCAAGCCGTTAGCAGAGTTTTTCGCTGTCTTGATTTCTCTCTATTTTCTCAGTCATTGTGCGGATTATATAGTTAGAATTGGTAAGCGAGACGTGTGTTTTTGTTAGTAGGAGGCAAAGAGTTTAGCCACTCGCTGACACATTAAAAGGTAGGAATTTGACACAGTAAACTAAGCTATAAGAGCGAGGATTAAACTAAAAACTGTATAACGGCAAAACTATCAATAATAACTATCAATACGAATAGCGGTATATATCGTATGGTTGAGGAACAACAATATGAAATGGCAGGGCAGACGAGGCAGTTCTAACGTACGGACAAGCAAGGGGGGCGGAAAGCTGATCGGTGGAGGTATCGGCGGTATTATTATTGCGGGTATTTTGTGGTTGGTGTTTGGCGTAAACCCAATGACCGCTTTGCAAACGGGTCAAGTAGTAACGGGAGGGGGCGGTACCTCTACCGAACCTGCGACCAGTACCGACCGAGATACGCAGTTTGTAAAAGTGGTGTTAGCGGATACAGAAGAGGTCTGGCATCAGATATTTAGTGAAGCGGGGAGCACTTATAAAGAGCCTTCTTTGATATTGTTTAATGGTCAAGTCAGTTCAGCCTGTGGTAGTGCCAGCGCGGCAACAGGTCCGTTTTATTGTCCAGGGGATCAGACGGTTTATTTGGATACGTCGTTCTTTGTAGAGATGCGTCAAAATCTTGGAATTGCAGGTGACCAGCAAGGCTCTGGTGGTCAAGACAACCAAGGCAAGGCTGGTGATTTTGCTCAGGCTTATGTCATCGCCCATGAAGTCGGTCATCATGTACAGACACTGCTTGGCATTACCCAGCAAGTTGGTGAGGCTAGTCGCCAAGTCACGCGGGCAGAAGCCAATAAGCTGTCAGTATTACAAGAGCTACAGGCGGATTGTTTTGCGGGGGTTTGGGCGCAGCGTAATCAAGAGCGTGTACAGTTTTTGGAAGCGGGTGATATCGATGAAGCCATCAATGCCGCCGGCCAAATCGGTGATGATCGCTTAGCACGAGCCAGTGGTGGGGCGGTAGTACCTGATAACTTCACTCATGGTACCAGTCAGCAGCGTATTCAGTGGTTTACCCGTGGACTGGAGAGTGGCAACGTACAGTCCTGTGATACTTTTAGTGGCGCTTTATAAAATAGTGGCGCTTTATAAAAATTAATAAACATGCCCAAAAAAGCCTGCAACGTCGATTGCAGGCTTTTTTATGTGCTAAGGCGTCTGGTTTAACGAGACTGCCTTACAATAGAGTGGCGTGATTCTTAAGTCTCTTAAGTAATGATACAGCGATTATCTGCTGTTATCAAGAATATACGCACCTGCACCACCAACGGCTGCCCCACCAAGGGCGCCACGAGCGATATCTTTACTGTCGCCACCACTTCTGATTAGAGCACCGGCCGCCGCGCCAGCCGCCGCGCCTTTGGCTGTATTACTCAAACCACTATTGTATCCACCAGTTGAGCAACCGCCCATAATAAGAGCCGAGCTAGTAAGAGCAGTCATTGCGATAGTTTTAGCAAATTTCATAGTATCACCTGTTAGGTTATCAAAATTAAAAAACGATATTTCCGTTGCCACTCATTTTAATGCGTCATGCTAAATTAAAACATCTGGGCAATGAGCTTAGAATAATCGATTGTGCTACCGCAAGAATCATTGAAGTGTGCAGTAAAAGGATTACAGTAAGGACGGCAAATATCTCAGAACTCCTACTACTATCAAGATTGATAGCAAAGTACATCTATACTGGCACCTATACTAACCTGTCTCACAGCTACTAGGCGTAGTAAAAGCGCTAAAGTTTGCAAACACCCTGTAAACTATGTTTCTCCACTGTATCGTTGCGAGGGCTTGGCCGAGAGCTGTTGTATTGATCAGCCGCTAATAGTTTCTACTACCCATCTTTTTACCGCTTGTAAAAAGAAAAAGACCGCACAAAGGCGGTCTTCATTAATGACGGTAAGTCTCTGCTGAGCCAACCGAAAAAGTGTTGGACGAGGCTTGGAACAGCGGATTAATTCTGTGATTTGCGCTTCATCTGTTCAAAGAACTCATCATTGGTCTTCGCTTCTTTGAGGCGATCCAATAAAAATTCTGTTGCTTGTACCCCATCCATCGGCTGCAGCAATTTACGCAAGATCCAAACTTTACGCAGTTTATCTTCATCGAGCAGACGCTCTTCGCGGCGTGTACCAGATTTTTTGATGTTAATCGCCGGGAAGACGCGCTTTTCTGCCAAGTCGCGCTCAAGGGTAATCTCTTGGTTACCCGTTCCTTTGAATTCTTCAAAGATAACGCTGTCCATCTTACTCCCAGTATCGATAAGGGCACTGGCAATGATGGTCAAGCTGCCGCCTTCCTCAACGTTACGAGCCGCACCGAAGAAGCGTTTTGGACGCTCTAGCGCATTAGCATCTAGACCACCAGTCAACACTTTGCCCGATGAAGGGATAACGGTGTTATACGCTCGGGCAAGACGAGTAATAGAGTCAAGTAGAATGACGACGTCTTGCTTGTGCTCGACCAAACGCTTGGCTTTTTCGATGACCATCTCAGCGACTTGTACGTGACGCTGCGGCGGCTCATCAAAGGTAGAGGCAACCACTTCACCGCGGACGGTACGTTCCATTTCGGTGACTTCTTCTGGACGCTCATCAATCAATAGGACGATAAGATAGCATTCAGGATTATTGCGGGTGATTGACTGAGCGATTGACTGTAGCAGCATCGTTTTACCGGCTTTTGGCGGTGCCACGATGATTGAACGCTGACCTTTACCAATCGGGGCGATGAGGTCAATGATACGTCCCGTCAAGTCTTCAGTGGTGCCATTACCAAGTTCCAGCTTTAGCTGTTCAGTGGGGAATAGCGGTGTTAAATTCTCAAAGATCAGCTTATGACGTGAACGATCTGGCGTGTCAAAGTTGATTTCACCGACTTTTAGTAGCGCAAAATAACGCTCAGAATCCTTTGGCGGGCGAATCGTACCAGCGATACTGTCACCAGTCTTGAGGCTAAAGCGACGAATTTGACTAGGGCTGACGTAAATGTCGTCAGGGCCGGCCAAATAAGAGCCCTCTGACGAGCGCAAAAAGCCAAAACCATCCGGAAGAACCTCAAGCACACCGTCACCATAAATGGCTTCACCGTTACGGGCATGGGTTTTTAGGATGGCAAAGATAATGTCTTGTTTACGGCTACGCGCCATATTATCAAGTCCCATTTCTTTGGCGATGGCCAATAGCTCAGCGATTGATTTTTTCTTTAATTCAGTTAGATTCATAGGTAGGTCATTAGCAATTGATCAGATGAGAGATGCCATTAGCAGCACAAGTCACGACAGTGATTAAAACAGCGATAGTATGGTGATAGAGGGTGCGTGCACAGAGCTAGGGCTTATGTAGTTTGGGTGTTACGGGTCAGCTTATGTACGCATGGCAATCATGTGATGCAAGGTAATAAGAAATAAGGATAAAGAAGGCTACATAAGAGTCTGCGACAAAAACTCAATATCAGTCATTGTGTTTAGTCATTTCGTTTAGCAATGGTATTTATAACGACGATTGTGTTTTTGTTGATAAACACGAGGAGAATAGCGATAAGACACTTAGGAAAACCGTTAGTTTTCTCTTGTCAGCAGACTATACGGTTTTCGTAATGACGTTGTCAATAAATTTTGCCAAAAAAGTCGTAAAATGACGCTTTTTGCATAAAAAATAAGCAAAAAAGCCACTATCTGGGGGAGATAATAGCTTTCTTGATGATTCTATAGTATATACAGAGCGCTCGTATTAGACTGGCTAAGACAAGCGACGCTTCACTTACAGATGCTTGTCTAGTACTTTTGCCAATTCAGCTTTTGGCTGTAGACCCATGACTGAGTCAACTTTTTCGCCGTCTTTGAACACAAATAGCGTTGGGATGTTACGGATACCAAAACGGCTTGCTGCCTGTGGGTTATTATCCACGTCGACTTTAACAATTTTAACTTTGCCTTGGTACTCAGTGGCTAGATCTTCTAAAATAGGGGCGATCGCTTTACAAGGACCACACCAAGTTGCCCAAAAGTCTACCAGTACTGGCACATCTGACTCCAACACATCTTGGTCAAAGTTTGCATCGGTGGTGTTTACAATAAGGTCTGACATAATTTTATCTCTCTTGTTTTATTGTTTCTATCGTCATTCATCAACTGATATATTGGTTCTATAATAGCGTGATGAGTGGCCAAAGAATCGTTTAGAAGTGGTAAAAATGTGCCATTATATTAACATGTTTGCTCACACTTGGCAGAGGCAGGCTGGTTAAATTGTTTAACAATTACGTTTAGCACAATAAATCGAACATAACGACACAGGTTGTGTTTTATCTGTCACTTGCTTTATCTGCGGTCATACTTGCCTACCAAGTCAGTATTGCCCCAATTTTTAGTTCACAAGTTGTTTTAAATTTTAGTCCATGAATACCGATGGCTTTCAATTGAAGTCTATTAATAATATAAGTAGCCCATTTTATGCCTTTTACTGATGAAGAAGTCGAAACCCTTAACGCACAAGAAAACGCCTATCCGCCTGAATTTTTTCAAGCGTTTGCGCAAGACATCACGGTTTATGAAGACGATGACATCTGGGTAGTTGACAAGCCAGCAGGGTTGTTAAGTGTCGATGGTAAAACGTTAAAAGTGAGTCTGCTTGCTCGTCTTGAGCGTGCCAATCCAGCGGTTAAGTTGATTCATCGCCTTGATATGGATACCTCAGGGCTGCTCATTTTTGCCAAAAATGCAGCGGCACAAACCCATATCAGTAAACAGTTTATCGAGCGGTTACCACAAAAAAAGTATCAAGCGCGGGTCTTTGGTCAGTGGGGGAGTGTGGGGGCTACTGGCGAGATATCAGTGCCAGTACGCTATGAGCCTAGCACAAAACCGCGCCATATCGTCGATCATGACTGGTCAAAGCATGCGTTAACTTTGTACGAAGTTGTGGCTCATGAGGAGTGCGGTGGTCAGCCCGTCACTCGGGTCATGTTAAAGCCTGTGACGGGACGTAGCCATCAGCTACGCGTCCACATGGTACATGTCGGTCATGTGATGATTGGTGACCCTATTTATGCTGAAGGCGCGGCGTTAGACATTGCCCCAAGGCTCAATCTACATGCCCAGCAATTGCGCCTCAAGCATCCCACGCTTGGCGCATGGATGGACTGGGAAAGCCCGAGTCCTTTTTAGCGCGGTCGTTTTTTAGATTCGTCTGTGTTGGGGTAGCTTGTGTGAGAGGCGAGGACACACACGTTATGGTATGTTAATCGTTTATTGTGACTAAGCTTATGGTGTAAAAAAATCATGCAACTACAGGGATGAGATTATGCTTGATATGACTGCGGCCAAACAGGCTGTTAAAAATCGCTTCAAATCTAAAAAGTCTTTATCACATCCGCCAGTCGATTATGAGGTGCTTATTATCGGCGCTGGTATTGCAGGCATTGGTATGGCCTGCCGTTTACAACAACAAAAGCACAAAGGACGGTTTGGTCAGAAAAAACCGAAGCAGCATCAGCATAACAGCACTCAACGATTTGTGATATTAGAAAAACGAGCAGATTTGGGAGGGACGTGGGATTTATTTACTTATCCGGGGATTCGCTCTGACTCTGACGCGTTGACTTTTGGCTATAGCTTTCGCCCGTGGTTAGATCATCGGATGTTGGCAAAAGGCGCTGATATTAAGCGTTATGTTGCTGATACGGCGCGCGAGTTTGCTGTTACTGAGCACATTCGTTATCAGCATGAAGTGCAGCAGCTGTCTTGGTCAAGTAGTCATCAGCAATGGACAGCGATGGTTAAAAATCATCGTAGTGGTGAAGTGTTTACGCTAACCGCCAAATTCGTGGTGGGTGCAACTGGCTATTATGATTATGAGCAAGGGTATCGACCGTATTTTGATCAAGAAGCGGTGTTTCAAGGTCGTATTGTCCATCCGCAACATTGGCAAAACCTCAACTATCAAGACAAAAAAGTTGTGATCATCGGTAGCGGTGCCACCGCGATGACGCTATTGCCAGCTTTGGTGGATGAGGCAGGGGAACAATGTGCACGCCATGTCACCCTGTTGCAACGCTCGCCCACGTATGTGGCCAGTGTCGCCGGTGATGATTATGCGCTCGACTGGCTGTCTGGTAAGTTTTCCCCTTTATCAAAGGAGCAAGCTTATACGGTATTGCGCGCACGTAATGTGCTGATGCAACAAGGTATTTATCGCGCCGCCATCTTTGCGCCGAAGGTGATGAAAGCGTTGTTAAAACAGGGTGTTAAAAAAGAGCTAAAGGGCAGTAATGTGGATGTGGCGCATTTTGTGCCCGATTATAATCCTTGGGATGAAAGGCTTTGTGCGGTGCCAGACAGTGATCTATTCAAAGCCTTACATGGCCCACGTGCCCAAATGGTGACTGATGAGATTGACCAGTTTACGAAGACAGGTATCATGCTCAAATCTGGCAAACATCTGGATGCCGATATCATTGTGACAGCCACTGGGCTGCAATTACAAATGCTCGGCGGTGCTACCGTCTATATCGATGGTCAGGCGGTGGACATTGGCACTCGCATGACCTACAAGGCCGTCATGATTGAAGGTGTACCAAATATGGTAGCGCTATTTGGCTATACCAACGCCTCATGGACGCTAAAAATTGACTTGGCGTGTCAGTATGTCGTGCGCTTGCTGGGCTACATGCATCAGCATCGGTATCAAGTAGCACTGCCGCAAGCAAAAACTGACCGTGCCCAAGCGCACATTCAACCGGATACGGTCATGGGTGCTCTATCAGCAGGGTATGTTCAGCGCGCAAAAGACACGCTGCCCAAGCAAGGCGATCGCTATCCCTGGTACGTGACCAACAATTATCTAAGCGACCGCGTGATGCTTAAATACCGCAAAATAAAAGACGACTGGCTACATTTTAGTCGCTAGTGCTTAGGTCATGAGTTGTTATGACTGACTGTCAATAAAGTCGGCTACTTGCTTGCTTAGTATTTGCCATAAAGTTTCTTGGGCGCTTTTACTGCCCCAAGCGTTATGCGGGCTGAATATAACGCGCGGATGATCGGCAAGGGTTAATAAAGGATCGTCATTCGTGATCGGTTCTTGTTCGAACACATCGCTGGCATAGCCGATGATTTGTTCATTATTGATCGCATCCGTTAAAGCCTGACTGTCGACGATGCCGCCACGCGCCACATTCACAATGAGGGGGTGTTTGGTCATTTTTGCCAACGTGTCTTCGTTAATAAGGTGCTGGGTTTGTTCGTTTAATGGGCAGTGCAGACTGATAACATCAGCACGAGCAAGGACTTCTTCAAACGCGGTATAGTCATCACTGCGCGGCTCGCACCCTTGATGCTCGGCCCATAGTACGGTCATACCAAAGGCACGGGCGATTTCAGTGACGCGCTTACCAATGGTGCCGACGCCAATAACCCCCAGTGTCTTGCCTTCCAGATCGATCAGCGGGATATCGAGTAGACAAAAATTACCGTTTGCCAGCCACGTGCCATCAGCGACTTTTTGATGATAATGAATACCCGCGCGCATAGCGGTCAACATCAGCATAAAAGTATGCTCTGGCACACTTTTGACCGCGTAACCTGCGACATTATAAAGTGCAACGTTGTGTTTATCGCAAGCATCTTGATCGACGTTATTCATACCCGTAGCCGTCAATTGAATCAGCTTGAGTTTGGGCAAGTTTGCGATGATGTCTGCGCCAATTTGAACTTTATTGGTAATGATGATGTCGGCATCTTTACAACGCTCAATGATGACATTGTTATCTGCAGGCGTGTCGTTATAAGTGATGTAGTCACTCACGCCAGCGGGCGCGGGTAAATCGATGCCTTCAGAGAAAGTGCCTTTGTCTAAAAAAACGGCTTGCATGATTGTTCCTTATTTATTCTTTTCATAGCGATAGTGGAGAGCGGTGGTCAGCTTAATGTAGCACGTTGGGATTTTTAGTCAAAAATGAATCGGCCAAATACCTTATAATCTTAATAGGTATCGCAATGTGCCTCTTGAAAATTCAACTTAACGCACTCATCTAGCCGCTAACGTTATATAATGGTACGGCTGAACGGCTTGATTTATATTACGACATCGCGCTCCCGTCTGTTGACGCTTAGCTGCGTGAGTAACCTGAGCCGTTATCAATAGCCACCGTTGCTATCTATTTTCTTATCATCTGAGTACAAAAGACATCGCCCTATGACTATCTCTATCGCTTCATTGCACAGCACCGAATTCGCCGTTGGTCAACGTTATTTATCTGATACGGAGTCCGAGCTGGGCTTAGGTGTGGTCATCGATGTAGACGACCGATGTGTGCATATTTTATTTCCTCAAAGTGAAGAGACGCGCGTCTATGCGAAAAACTCTGCGCCATTATCACGCGTGGTGTTCAAAGTCGGCGATAGCATCTATGATCAAGACGGCAAAAGTTATACCGTCAATGCCGTTGATGAAGTCATGGGCGTGCTCAAGTATGGCGTCGATGAGCACGAGCGCGGCATCATGGAGACTCGTCTTGCTGCCAATATTACGCTAGCAAAACCGCTTGAACGTCTGCTGGCTGGTCGTATTGAACGTGGCGATTGGTATGAGCTGCGTCAAGACATATTGCGTATGCAGTCAGCGCTGGCAGGACATCCACTTAAAGGGTTGATGGGTGCTCGTGTTGATATCATTGAGCATCAGCTGTATATCGCGCATGAAGTTGGCAAACGTATCGCGCCGCGTGTTTTGCTCGCTGATGAAGTGGGCTTGGGTAAGACCATTGAAGCAGGTTTGATTATTCATCAGCAACTCCTGACTGGTAAGGCTGAGCGTGTGCTCATTCTTGTGCCAGACAGCTTGCAATATCAGTGGATGATTGAGCTGCGTCGTCGCTTTAATCTAAACTTTGCGTTGTTTGATTTGGTGCGTACTGCTGCGATTAAAGAGCACGATCCTGAGCAAAACGTCTTTGCCACTGAGCAATGCATTATCGCTGGTATGGATCTGCTGCTCGACCATCCTGACTTATATGACCAAGCGATGGATGCAGGATTTGATCTGTTGGTGGTCGATGAGGCGCATCATCTGCATTGGGATGAAGCGCAAGGCGGCAATGATAAATATGACTTGATTGCCGACTTTGCCGAAGAAACCCCTGGGGTAATGCTGTTAACAGCGACCCCTGAGCAGCTTGGTGCGCAAAGTCACTTTGCTCGCTTGCGCCTATTAGATCCAGATCGTTTTGATGATCTAGATGAGTTTATCGATGGTCAAGAAGCCTTCGCTGAGACGGCCGCTGTTGCTGGCGTATTGATAGAAGATAAACCGTTAAGCGAGGGACAAATCGCCGCGTTAAGTAGCTTACTAGATATTAGCGTGGATGAGCTTGCGGCAATCAATGAAGATGAAAAATTGCGAACCTATGCGCTCAATGAGCTGCTAGATCGCCATGGCACGGGCCGTATTTTGTTCCGTAACACGCGTGAGAGCGTCAAAGGGTTCTATGGTCGTAGCAGTCAGCCGTATCCGCTGCCATTACCTGAAGCATGGAAAGACAGCTATCAGACCAATGGTAAATTGCGCGAGCAGTTATGGGGAGAAGAGAACCAACCGGATGGTGGCTGGCTAGAAGATGACCCACGTGTGTCTTGGTTGATTGAGATATTGCGAGGCGAGCTGAAACAGCAAAAGGTGTTGCTGATTGCGCGTAGTGGTGCGACGGTTGAGAGTCTAGAGGCGGTATTGCGTCTGCATGCTGGCATTAAGACGGCTATTTTTACCGAACAGATGACGTTACTTGAGCGTGACCAAGCAGCGGCGTTTTTCGCCGATAGCGAAGGCGCACAGATATTATTGTGCTCGGAGATTGGCTCGGAAGGGCGTAATTTCCAGTTTGCCAGCCAACTAATACTATGGGATTTGCCCGCTAACCCTGATACATTAGAGCAGCGTATTGGCCGCTTAGATCGTATTGGCCAAACGCAGCAAATCATGTTGCACATCCCATATGTCCAAGGGACGGCGCAAGAGCGTCTTTATCAGTGGTATAACGATGCGCTAAATATGTTTAATCAGATTTCTCCAACCGCGCAAAGTGTGCAAGAGCAGTATATTCAAGAGCTAAAGCCAATACTTGAAGGTGCCGACACTGCTGTTAACCGTACTAGCTTACAAGACGTCATCGCAGAAGCGCTACAAACGCGATTGGGACTAGAGGCGCAACTACAAGCGGGCCGTGATCGCCTGCTGGAGTACAACTCGTGTCGTCCGCGTGTGGCGGGGCGTATTGCTGATGCCATGCGTGATTTTGATAGCCACAATTTATTACCGCAGTTTATTGAGCGCTTTTTTGCCTCCGCCAATATTGACCATAACATTCAACGTGATGGCTCGTGGGTCATCGCACCGATTGACAGCACCGAGATCAGTGATTATATCGATGGCTTACCGCTGGGCGATGAAGATGGCATGACGCTCACCTTTGAGCGTGAGCAAGCGCTACAACGTGAAGACATCGACTTTATCACGCACGAGCATCCACTGATGCGTGCCATTTATGAGCTGGCGAGTACCAGCACCTTTGGTAATACGACGGTTGCGATGTTAAAAAGCGCGGCTGTACCACAAGGCATGGTACTACTTGAAGTGAATTTTCGCGTAGAAGCGATTGCACCAAAAGTACTCAACTTGCCAGCGACCTTAACTACGCAAAATATCCGTGTCTTTATCAGTGAGCAGGGCAGTGATTTATCTGCACGCATTAGCGCCGATATGATTATGCCGCACATTGAACGTTTGGATAAAAACCGTGCGCGCCAAGTGATTAAAGTACGTGGTGATGTGATTGAGCAGCGTTATTATGAAGCCGAAGACATCGCCCGTGAGCAGTTAACGCAGATTGGTGAGCAAGCAAGCGCGCGCTTTAGCCAACAGTGGTCACGTGAAATCAAACGCCTCAAACATCTGCAAACCATCAATCCTAACGTACGCCCCGAAGAGATTGAACGCTTAGAGCAGTTAAAAGCTCAGGGCGAGCAAGCCCTTGGTAACTTATCTTTGGTTCCAGACTCTATTCGCGTTCTCGTAGCAGTGAAGCCCTAACGGTAAGACAGTCATAAAAAACGAGGTGTGCTAAACATCTCGTTTTTTTATGTTCGACAATGCTTTTATCGCTTTATTGGCTGGGTGGATGAAACAGCAACTCGTAAGTCGGCTGTTACTATCTAGTCAAAGCCTTCAATATTGGGTAAGATGTTTATCTTGCCGATTGATAGTAGATGCTGAGTGATAGCGCTGCTATGACTGTATTTTTTTCTAAAACCTCTCTTGTGTACTTTCAGCAAGTGATTTCACATTATTTTAAATTCAAACGCAAAGGATCTGTTGCTATATCGAATTGATATGGTTGGGTATTAGGCGTTTTTGATAAAAATAAGGAAACATGTTGTCATGTCCGACTATTCGCAATTGATTGATGAGCTGCTTAACACTGTGGCACTTATTGAAGTGACCCCCGATGTCTTTGAGGGTAAGAGCCATGACTATGTTGGCAGTCGTATTTTTGGGGGGCAAGTGCTCGCTCAAGCGATCATGGCTGCGGCTCATACGCTAGATAAAGACAAACCCTGCCATTCATTGCATGGCTATTTTTTGCGTGGTGGCGACATCAATCAGCCCGTTATTTATCAAGTGCGCCGTTTGCGTGACGGTCGTAGTCTGTCTGCACGGGAAGTGACGGCCATTCAATATAAAGAAATGCGCGGCAAGCCGCCGGTTGAGCAAGTCATATTTTCGATGATCGCGTCGTTTTCTCCGATGGAAGAGGGCCTCGAGTATCAAGAAGATATGCCTGTTTATCCGCCACCTGAAGATTTACTGGCAGAGCAGGATCTAAAAGAAGAGTACGTGGGTAAGGTACCAGATGCGCTTAAAGCTCGCTTTATGCGTCGTCGTCACGTAGAGATTAAGCCTGTTAAACCGCGTGACCCGATTCATCCTGAGCCGATGAAACCTAAACAAGCCAACTGGTTACGTATCCGCGAGCTTGGCAATCAGCCCGTGGCCATACAGCAAGCACTGCTCGCATTTTCGTCCGATTTTTATCTGGTGGGAACGGGGCTAATGTCACATGGCGTCAGCTTTATGACTAGCGGCTTGCAAGCGGCCAGTATCGACCATTCGATGCACTTCCATCGTGATTTTGACCTAAACGGATGGATGTTGTACGACATGTGGAGTGATACGACCTCTAACGCTAAAGGGTTGAATCACGGGCAGTTTTGGCAGGATGGCAAGCTGGTGGCCACCGTACAACAAGAAGGTTTGATGCGTTTGCGTGTGCCAAAGTCTTAAAGTTCCATCTTAAAATTTAGGCTTATATTTTAGAACGCTCAATCATAAAAAAGCGCTATTTTTAAAAATAGCGCTTAGAGTGTAGAGTCAAAGTTAAAGTCTTACTATCGATTTTGAGTTTAACGTTCGATCAGTTTTTCCATGGCGCGAGGCAGACCCAAACTGTCTTGCGCTTTTTGTTCTGTTAACCATTGAAAGGTTATCTCAGCTGCTGCCAATTTCTCACTCAGTTCATTCATTTGCGCTGCATCAACCGTTAGTTTTCGCGGGGTCAAATACCAGTGAAAATGTGTGAGCGAGTGCTTGATAGGTGCGTCGTCTAATACAGTATGACTCACCGATTCTGCGACCAATTTATTTTCTGTCAGCCATTCATTGATGATTTGCTCAGCCGTGGTAAATTCTGTCTCGTAGACTTTTTCATTACTACGGACGTCTAACTGCCTATTCTTGCTAGCATTTTTCGTGTTACCCGTCACTTTACCCGCAATTTTTTCTACAAACTGTAAGGGTAAACTCCACAGTCCGCCCCAAATGCCATTGTCAGGGCGCTGTAGCCAGAGCATGTCGTGATCTAAGCTTTCAATCAGTAACGCATTGCTGAGTTTACTAGGTTTGGGCTGCTTTTTTGCTTTGACGGGATAGTCGGTTTCGCGCCCCTCGGCATGTGCCAAGCAGTCGTCTTTTAGTGGACATAATAAACATGCAGGCTTGCTACGCGTACATAAAGTCGCGCCCATATCCATCATCGCTTGTGCAAATAATCCTGAGTCATCGACAGGCGTTAAACGCTCTGCTAATGCCCACAGTTCCTTGGTCGTGGCAGACTTGGTAATGTCACCATCAATCGCCGCCCAGCGCGTTAAGACACGTTTGACATTACCGTCACAGATAACGCCATAGCGGTGCAGCCCCATTGCCATGATTGCGCCAGCAGTGGATGGGCCAACGCCAGAAATGGCCTCCCAACCAGACAAAGTCTGCGGAAAATCTCTCGTCTCGTCGATGATCTCGACCAGCTGCTTCGCCCCTTTATGCAAGTTACGCGCACGCGCATAGTAACCAAGCCCTGCCCAGTGCTCAGCGACCAGATCCCAGTCGGCAGCGGCTAAATCTTGCACGGTCGGAAACGTGTCCATAAAACGCGCAAAGTAGGGTAGCACTGTGGTGACTTGTGTTTGCTGGAGCATGACTTCTGATAGCCAAACGACATACGGGTTGGGCGTGTCGGTCTGGTGCTGTTGCCACGGCAAATCATGGCGTCCATTTTCGGCAAACCAATCGAGTAGGCGCGGGGCGAAGGAGTTAAGGGAAGGAGTTGTGTGGTTAAAAGTTATGTCAGAAGATTCAGAATTAGCAGTTGGCTGGGTCATAGGCTCTATTATTTGTTTTTTTAAAGGTAACCAATTATACCTGATATACGTATTTGCTACGACCCAACCTTAGCACAATGCCATTAAATAATATAATAAAAATAACTACTTAACGATGTCGATAGGAAAATACTCTTTATTATGTAACCAGATAGCTATCAACGTAGTTTATTGAGCTTAAAGCAAAACTCGGTTTTACTAGTACCCCATTTACCGTCAATAATAAGTGGTGACACATCAATATTTGATTCTAATAACTTAATGATTTTTTCAGCGATAGGCTTACGCGTGAACTCATCTCTACTACCAAAAGTTAACTCTCTCATTACGCTGTAATCTGTCATTAAGCACTCTTTATATTTTTGATATAAGATACTTATGTTATACAGATAATACAGACATAAAAAAAGCCCATCAGGGCTTTTATATAGGCAATATCTTTTGAGTAATAAGCCTTGAGTTATAGTTACTTCCGATTCTGCCGAGTCCGTTTTTTACGTAGACGCTTTTCTTCCTCGCGGGCTTTCTTCCTCTCTTCTGCGGCAAGGCGCTGCTCAGCGACGACGATTTCTTCCGCCTCAATCATAGCGGGTGTCTCAAGCGTAATACGACCAATTTTCGCGCTACGCAGCTCATTGATCAGAATCTCAGACATCCGGTACGTATCGACTTGATTGCCCGCGCGCACGCAGCCGCGATTGCGACCTGCCACTTCAAAAAACTCCCAATCGGTCTTGGGTAACTCGTCAATTTTATAGCGAGTTTTTAGCAGCTCAGGATAGGCTTGCATTAGGTATTCAGCGGTATAGCTGGCAACATCAGCAAAGTCAAACGCGGTGTCACGGATACCGCCCGTTGCTGCGAGGCGATAGCCAGAGTTTTCGTTTTCAACCTTTGGCCATAGCATACCGGGCGTGTCATAGAGCATAATGTCATCGTCAAGTTTGATCAGCTGCTGCGACTTAGTCACTGCTGGCTCATCCCCTGTTTTTGCGACGGCGCGCCCAGCCAAGGTGTTGATTAAGGTTGATTTGCCAACGTTTGGAATCCCCATGATCATGGCTTTGATTTGGCGACCTGTGCCGACTTTATTCGGTACAAGTTGTTTACAGATTGCGATGATACGTTTTACGTCATTGGCTTTATCGGTATCGCACGCAATCGCTTTGACACCACTTTGCTGCTCAAGATGCTCCATCCATGCTTGGGTCAAGTCAGGATCAGCAAGATCGGCTTTGTTTAAGATTTTAATCACTGGTTTTTCGCCGCGTAATGCCGCGACCATCGGGTTTTCACTACTATGAGGAATGCGCGCGTCAATCACTTCGATGACCACGTCCATTTGCGGCATGATTTCTTTGATTTCGTTGCGGGCTTTGTTCATGTGCCCGGGGAACCACTGAATACTTGCTCTCTTATCCATCTGCTTTTATAACCTTGTTATTCATAGAGTTTAGCGCTAAAGACAGATCATGCTCGATTTAGCTGTGTCTTTAGTCATGGTGTTCAGTTTACTACAGAACCAGCATGCTCACGGTACAATTTCACCCAACCATAGCGCAAGGTGACTCTTATGACTGATCAGCTGGCTCCTTATGGGCGGTTGGACAGGTATTAAATAGCCAATCATAGCGCTTGTTATCAAGTGATCCTGTGCCATACATCTTAAGACAGCTGTTTATTTATTGGCTTATTTTGTCAGCGATCATTGAGGCAAAAAATCATCGATAAAATCGCTACCCAAAAGAAAAGGGCAGCTTCATATTTAAGCTGCCCTTGTACCGCGTTTACACTAGAGCTTTAGACAAAGATGTCTTAGCGATCTTTTTTATTACTGCTTAAATGCTTATGCCAAGTTGGTCTTCATAAACTCCAGCATATTCTCCCAGCTTTGGTTGGCAGCCGCTTCATTGTAACCCAGATCCACCTCATTTTTGGCGGCGCGCTCATCAGCATGGGGGTTGGTAAAGCCGTGTTTTGCATTGTCATAAACATCAATCGTGTAGTCCACATCAGCAGCATCCAGCTCTTTTTTGAGGCCTTCAATCGCATCCATCGATACCATTGAGTCGTCGCGACCATGAGCCACCAATACTTTTGCTTTAAAGTTTTTGTCCGCTGGCTGTTTGGCTGATGGGTTACCATGGAAAGTTGCGACTGCTTTTAAAGGCATACCTTCGCGTGCCATGTCGAGTACGACTTTACCGCCAAAGCAATAGCCGATTGCGCCTAGGTTGTCGCCGTCGACCGCTAATTGATCACTAAAATCATTGAGAATTAAACGGCAACGTGCCATTAGCGCATCTTGATCGGCAAGTACTTGCTCCATCCACATGTTTGCCATCGCCGCATCGGTGGTCAGCTTGCCTTCACCGTAAACATCCATAGCAACGGCGGCATAGCCTGCTTCTGCTAAGCGTTCCACGACTGATTTTGGATGATCAACCACCCCCCACCATTCTGGAGCGACTAAAATACCTGGCGCTGGCTTTTCATCTGACGCACTTTCTGGCAGCGCCACATAGCTGATCAGCTCGATGTCATTATCAGTGGTACTGATTAATTCGAAAGTCTTAATTGACATATTATTGTCCTTTTTTATGTTATGAGTTTTATTTGTCTGTATGTAGGGCTTGTCGTTTTTCTTACTTTTACTACCTTAACGCCCATGTTAAGCAAAAACAGCTATAATACTGTAACGCTCTTTATCAAAATGCTACTGCCACTTTATGACTATCAATTTGTTTAATAAACATGCTGTTAACTCGGATGTCGATTCAGGCTCTGACTTAGACCATCACTCAACTGTTAAGTCGGGGCATTCTGCGACTTTGTTTCCTGAATCCGCCGTGGCTGAGCCATTACGCCCACAGTTCTGGACACGCTTTGCATTGGCAGAGCTAAATCATAGTGAATGGGAAGCGCTGTGCGATGGCTGCGGTAGTTGCTGCTTAATCAAATACATCGACAATGATGACGATGAAGAGTTGGTCGAATATACCGATGTGACCTGTCAGCTGATGGATTGTGCGACTGGCTACTGTCAGCATTACGCGACGCGTCAAGAGCACGTACCGGACTGTATACAGTTGACCATGGAGAATTTGCCAAACATGATGTGGCTACCCTCGCACTGTGCCTATAAGCGTTTGTATGAAGGCCAAAACCTACCGAGTTGGCATCTACTGTTGACTGGCGATGTGGTGGCCACCCAGCAGCAAATGCGCGCTGCTAATATTGGGGTGGCTGGACGCTGTGTCTCTGAGATAGGCATGTCTGATGAAGAGATGGAGGAGCGTGTGGTCAATTGGGTAAAACCTTAGCTCGCTTAACGCTCACTTTTTTCAGTCTGTTAGTTAGCAGCTTGAGCCGCAGATTTGGCCTCGGCCTCGGCGAGTGCTTGCGAGTCAGCAAGCGGCGGAATAGGAATGTCTCGACGAATCTGCTGAGAAAAATCGCGACTATGAGTACCAGATTCTGTACTGAGTTGATGGTTAAAACCACGCACTTTTGGATTGATATGAGTACGCTCATACCACGTATCCATCGACCACCGCTGACCGTCCTTATTTGGATTGGCGTCAAGCATACCCACATCATATAGATAGTTTGGCAGCCAGCCCGACACCCAAATGCGATAATCCCATGGCAAACGCTCGCCACTGACGATACGCGCCATGTAAAAGATGATATTGGTACAGTTACTGAGCAGCGTATTGTACCAAGCAGGCTTGGCGTTTAGTTCATCAGCAGCCGTCAAATAAGAGTCAAACAGGGCTCTAACCTCGTGCTGCTGCAGATGACTAATGGGGAACAGATAAACCTGCTCACCGCGTGCGTTACTGCGAGTGTAGATAATATCTCGCTCTTCTGCCGCGATGAGGCTAAGCTCATAACGCCGAAAGAATCCAGCGAGTGCGGAGAAAGACTCGTGCTCTTCTTTACGAATCTCAAACGAGAAGGCAAGAGGCCTATCGTTTTCAAAGCGAAAACTGACCAAGGTATGAGCAATCAGTGGTCCCATCCAATACGAGTTGGTCACATCGACACCCGATAATTTGGACAAATCAACCGTGCGCGTCTCCCAGCGTTCGGTCGCGTCCTTGTCGGTATGCCAATCAAAATTACGGACATGGGTCAGCGTAATCAAATCAGGATTGGTCGCATCACGCTCGTAGGAAACCTGCCGGTCGACCTCAGCCATCCAGTCGCGCTCTTGCTTGGGCTCGATAGAAAAAAACCAGCCAAGTCCAGCGACCCAAACCGCCGCATATAAGCCGGTCAGCCATCTAAACCGAGTACTTTTTTTGTTAGAGGTGCGGCTGTTAGAAGGGTTGGCGGGACTAGCCTGTGAAACAGTGTCATTAACCGTTTTATGTTTGAAGGGTTTTTTTTCGAAAAGCTGAGGCAAATAGTGAACCGCAAACATTGCCGACAACAACCCTACAATCGTTATTACTGCCAGCCAAGTGATGGGGCTGGATAAGCCAAAGTGATACCACAGTGCCATCACTAACCAGATAGCAGACAATAGTAGTACCAGTGCAATGAAAAATTGCACAATATAACGTCGCCACTGCCGTTGCTGTCGTGGGTGGCTGCTATACGTTTCTTGTCTTTCTACGTCATCACTGCTTAAGCCGTTATCTGAACGATGGCCATTTGAGTGAGACGAAAGCAGACGAGAAAAAAAAGAACGTAGTGACATAGACATAGTTTTGATAAATGAAGGCTTTGACCAAAGCAAAGTTTACAACACACTGACAGTACAATTTGAGTGAATTTGTCGTTGAATGTCGATGATCCTTACGATAAAGTGAAGCTAAATTACACTGGTCTATTTGTTAAATAATCATAAAAGCGCTGTTTTATTTGCTACTTTTATCCCCATCTACGTTGTATCTGCTGTTTACTTGTTATTTTAATTGCCACTAACTAAAGAGGTTAAATCACACAACCATGTCTGACGACACTCCCAGCCCGAGTAGTTGGTCGATGCGCGGCTTAAAACGCTGGCTATCGACCGCCCCCGAAACCCGTGATGAACTGATTCGTTTGGTACAAGACTCGCGCCAGTTCTTAGAGCCTGATACGGTTGATATGTTAGAAGGCGTGCTGGATCTGCCTGCGACGCAAGTTCGCGAAATCATGACGCCGCGACCGCAAGTGGTTGGCTTGCACGAAAGTACAAGCATCGCCGAAGTGATGGACATCATTCTTGAGACCACCCACTCGCGCTATCCTGTCTTTGACAGCCAAGATGATGACGCCGTCATTGGTATCTTGTTGGCAAAAGACTTGATTCCTATCCTCGTCCATATGGTGCGCAATCAAGAAGAAAAAATTGATAGTACACGTCTAAGAGATTTGGTACGTCAGCCGCTGTACATCAGTGAAACTGCTCGTTCTGATACGTTGCTACGCTCATTGCAGCGCACGCAAGTACATATGGCAATCGTCGTCGATGAGTTTGGTAACTTTGGCGGTGTGGTCACGATGGAGGACTTGTTAGAGGAAATCGTCGGTGACATCGTCGATGAGCATGATGACTTTGATGAAGACAGTGATATCAACAATATCATTGCCGATCCTGAAAAGCCAAATACCTGGCGGGTGCAAGCCTCTACGGTGATTGAGGACTGCAATGATGAGCTTGGTAGCCACTTTGATGATACCGATGTGGATACAATGGGTGGTCTGGTCATGCAGGCGCTGGGCTATGTGGGTGATCTTGAAGGGGAGAGCGTGTTGATAGATGATTGGAAAATCACCATCACTGATGTAGAAGGGCGCTTTATCCAAAACTTAGAGCTGACCAAAACGAATGCTGAGTCGCAAATCCTGATAGGCAGTCATTAGTTCGTCGATATGGACTTCACAACGGATTGATACGTTTAAAGAACACGATTGCGGTCGTGTTTTTTTGTGTTTGTAATTGGGCTTTTGCTACGCAATTTTACCCAAGGGTAAGGTTAGGCTGGTATCATGGTCGGGTTTGATTTTTAGATACTGTATAAAACATGATACGGTCAGTTTTGGCTTGGGTTTTGCCTAAAGGCTAGAGCTTTACAATTTTGGGAAATATGGTTTTGGATACCTGCTATGCGTCTGTCTACTGTTGATTTACAAAAACGTCTAAATCCCGTTAAGCCCAAGGGCTTGCCTATGATGCTGACGATATTAATTGCTTGGCTGGCAGGGGCGATGTTTATATTGGCACTCGCGCCTTATGGGATTTGGCCACTTGCGCTGGTATCGCCTGCTATTTTATATGCATTATTGCTGCCTGAGATGAGTGGCAAGCGTGCCTTTTTTATCGGTCAATCTTATGGCACAGGGCTATGGTGTGTTGGTGCGTTTTGGCTATATACCTCTATTCACGTTTATGGTGACACGCCCGTGTGGCTTGCGCTGATCATGATCGCGCTCATGGGGCTGGGAATGGGGCTTTTCCACGGCTTTTTGGCGTTGATTTTTAATCGTATGGTCGGCAAGCAGCCGTTGTCTTTTGCCGCCTTGTGGATACTACAAGAATGGATGAAAACGTGGCTATTCACGGGTTTTCCATGGTTGTTCGTCGGGTACGCCTTTACGGAGCAGTATTGGTTGTCCTCACTTGCCCCTGTGGCTGGTGTCTTTGCCGTCTCTTTCGTTGCTGTATTAGTGGCAGCCAGTGTGGTCGAGCTGCCACGTCGCCGCGGTGGTTACCTGATTCCATCGCTGGGTTTGTTGGTCATTAGTAGTGCGTTATGGCTGGTTAATCCGCAATGGACGAAACCTAAAGGCACCCCAGATCTGTCCGTGTCTCTCATCCAAGGTAACATTCCGCAAGATTTAAAATGGCTGACTGAGTATCAAATAGAAACGCTGAAGATCTACGCCACCTTAACCAGTACCGAATGGGGGCGCGATATTATCCTGTGGCCTGAGTCATCGATTCCGATGTTTCAGACGGAAGCGGTTGGTTTTATCAGTGAAATGGTCAAAATGGCCAAAGAAACTGACACCACCTGGGTGACAGGTATCCCTTATAAAGATGAAGCGGCGTTTGATGCCAGTACCGATAAATACCCGCCGTTTTATAACAGTGTGGTTGCCTTGGGCGCACAAGCAGAAGGACTGTATAAAAAGCAACGTTTAGTACCGTTCGGGGAGTATATACCGTTTGAAGGTTTGCTAGATATTTTGCCAAACTTGGCCGGTAGCCAAGATATTATGAGCTATAGTCGAGGAGGTGACGGGCAGTCGCCGCTGCGTGTACGAGGTCATAATTTAGGGGCGGCTGTGTGTTATGAAGTCGCTTATCCAGACACCACGCGTAAAAATGCCATCGATACGGATTTTTTATTGACCATCTCAAATGATGCTTGGTTTGGCACGTCAGCCGGTCCATTACAGCACTTACAGATGGTACAAATGCGCGCGCTTGAAAATGGTCGCTGGTTTATGCGCGCGACCAATACGGGTGTGACGGCCATTATTGACCATAAAGGCCGTATCGTTGAGCGGGCGCCGCAGTTTGAGCGTACTGTATTACGCGGGGATGTACAGGCGCGGGTTGGTAACACCCCTTTTATGCGTTTTGGTAATTATCCTATGTTGTTTATCATGGCGCTGCTACTCATTTTGAGCTATTTTGGCAAACGGGCGGCGAAACCAGCACGTGTGAGCCCGCAGACAAAATAAGTAAGCAGCTTTTATCATAGAAATTTTTATCTCAGCAACTTTTGTCATAAAGAACGATGGCAAAAATTGTCGATAATAAATCCTTTAAATACTTAAGGGTTTTAACAAATCGGTATAAATTGCGATATAATAGATCAATATTTCAAATATTTTGTGCAAGGTGGATAAGGTATGTCAGAAGGTATCGTCAATAACAATCCAAAAAAAGAGCTGTTATATTCTCTAGGTGGCATTGCCTTGTTTTTAGGTATTGTCTTACTTATTGGTGTTTCTGGGTTTTTGCGTCCAGCAGGCGAACACATTACGGCCGAGCCTACCGAAGCATCGGCTGCAGCTGATGAAGCAGAAGCGATTGCTGCTGAAGATGCCGCGCCAGCTGAGACCGCGACAGTGGCTGCAGAAGCAGATACTGACGCCGCCGCTCCCGATACGGCTGCAGATGCAACCGTGACACCAACGATCGCGGCAGACAGTGCGGTGGTTGCCGCAGAAGCTGGTACGGCCACGGCCTCTGGCACCGTAAGCCAAGCTGCCGTTGCAGATGCGGATTTAACCGCTGAGCAAGCCGATGGGGATTTAGATGCAGGCGACGTAGCCACTGCGCAATAAATTTACCAGATTATTGTTTCGTTATATAAGTGTAGAAAAGCTCAGGATGTCAGTGGCAGCGCAAGACACACTGATGCTCAAGGCTTGAGGGTAGCAGCACTACCGTTATGTTAGTGTGATCGTCCCTACTAAAAAATAAAAGCTCGCTCTCACATGAGAGCGAGCTTTTTTGTGGGTATTTGTATAATTATTAGCCAACTTTTTCTTTACTTGATTATAACCAAGTGAAACAATAATGCGCCTATATGACCGCTTAACGAAATAATTAGAGGTTTGGTCATTACTACAGTGGTCTTTAAAGGAATAAAGTTATGAGTACAGAAACAAAATCAGGGGCTAGTGCTGCTGAACTAGAAGCACTAGATAATGGTTTTATGGGACATCCCAAGCCATTACGCTCGCTATTTTTTACCGAGATGTGGGAGCGATTTTCCTATTATAGTATTCGTCCGCTATTGGTACTCTTTATGGTAGCGACAGTTGGCAGCGGTGGTTTTGGCTTTGATGAAGTCACCGCTTCAGCTATTTATGGTATTTTCGCTGGTTCATTATATTTGGCAGCCGTGCCGGGCGGTTGGTTGGCAGATAACTGGCTCGGTCAAGAGCGCGCATTGTGGTGGGGGAGTATTGTCATCGCCCTTGGTCACTTGTGTATTGCACTCTCGGCCATGTTTGGTATGACGCTGTTTTTCGTCGGTTTGATATGTATTGTTTTAGGCTCAGGTTTATTTAAAACCTGTATCTCGGTGATGGTCGGCGCCCTTTATACTAAAGGGGACGTACGCCGTGATGGTGGCTTTACCTTGTTTTATATGGGTATTAATATTGGGGCGCTATTGGCCGCGCTTATCGTCGGGGTGTTTAAAGAACAAGGCATGTGGCACGTAGGTTTTGGTGTTGGTGGTCTTGGTATGCTGGTATCCTTATTGGTCTATCGTTTTGCTGCACAAAAGAACTTAACGCGCTATGCGCGAGCCAAAGGTATTACCGCTGAGTGGGAGCGCTCCAATGATCGCTATAAAAACATAGGGCTTTGGGTTGCAGGTTTTGTTGGGCTACTCGTGGCAGTCGTGCTGCTAGTCTCAACTGGTACGATAGCGTTCAACCCTGAAATGGTGGCGGAGTACATGACCTATATCATCGCAGCCGTGGTCATATCGTACTTTGCTATTATGTTTATTTCACCGCGCCTAGATAAAACAGACAAACTGCGTCTACTGATTTGCTTTATCTTAATCATTGGCTCGACGCTATTTTGGTCAAGTTTTGAGCAGCAGCCAACGTCGTTTAACTTGTTTGCTGATCGTTATACGGATCTTAATGTTTTAGGTTTTGAGATACCAAGTATTTGGTTCCAGTCATTGAACCCTTTATTCATTTTATTACTAGCGCCTATCGTTAGTATTATCTGGGTCAAGCTTGGTAACCGAGGACTTGAGCCGAGCAGTATGGCGAAATTCGCACTTGGTATGCTGCTTGCAGCAGCGGGCTTTACGCTGATGATTTTTGCGTCAAAAAGCATCTTGAATAGCGATGGTGGCTTGGCTTCACCGCTGTGGTTAGTAGGTAGTTTGTTGCTGCTGACGCTTGGTGAGTTGGCGCTTAGTCCTGTTGGCCTGTCGTCGATGACTAGGGCGTGTCCTCAATTCATCTTGCAATGAATGATAGTGCACGCTAGATAGAGCATTGACTTAAAATTACGAGCCAACTTCTCATAACGAGTAGCGATAC
>JGI24025J20009_10000045_pt1 | contig 90220 bp, 90 predicted proteins | sample Cruoilmetagenom3_FD_20009 | JGI IMG/M metagenome (IMG submission 20009)
GCTATTATAAATGGGAATTTCTTTTTCTTGATAAGCACAGAAATCTCTTTTAATCCTATTCCTATCCATAAGGCAATAAAAGGAAGAAGCGGGAGATAAAATCTCCTATCACCTGACCAAGCCAAAGGATAAATCCAAATTGCAATAAGATATAAAAGAGAATATAAATTTATAAGTTTAAATATTTCCTCTCTTTTACATTTAAATATTCCAACAGAAATTATATCCAATATTACAATTCCAAAGAAAGGAGAATATGGCCCAATCTTTCCCAAAAACATTTGAGAAAAAATTCTTGATACCAAAAGACAAATGTTCATCAATATACGCATTGCCAGGCCCAAAAATCCTACATTGCCTAATTCGGGTTTATAGGGATTATATATCAACATTTGTTTCATATAAGAAACCTTATAAGGATTCACTACAAAATGACCATATACAAACCACGCTATTGGAAAAATCAAAAATAATAGAGGAAAAAGTTTCTTGGGTTTGCCTTTAAATTTTATAAAATAGAATAAAGCTACGACGAATAATAAAGTAATTCCTATCGTTCGAGTAAAGAATGTTATTACAGCAAAAAGAAGTGAGGCAGTATATTTTTTCTTCACCCATAAGTAGATTGTCAGAATAGAGAAAAGTATATAGGGTATTTCAGAAAGAATCCAATGGCTAAATTGGAGGATTGAAGGAGATACTGCAAGAATAATTAAAGCTATTTCAGGTATTGAATTATCATATAAAGTCTGAAATAAACGATAGGAAAAGAATAAAGAAAGCATAAATAAAGATAAAATAATAAATTTTCCAACAGAATATGAATGTAAGAGAGTGGATGGAAATAATAAAATTGGCAGGACGGGAGGATATTGGGTATGCCTCGGACTCCAGACCATCTACTCTTATTTTCTGTCTTTACAATATTTACCAAGTCGGGATATTTTTGCACTTTCTCTCCACCCTAAAATTCCTGCTATCATCCAAGCATAAAAAGTGAGTTGGTTTCGATGGGCAGAATAAATTTTCATACTCTTATAAAAAATGAAATTATATCCTGCCGGAGGAGGGAGTTGAACCCACAAGTCCTTTAAGGGACAACGGATTTTGAGTCCGCCGCGTCTACCTATTCCGCCACTCCGGCAACTAATAAAATATATTTAATATAATTTAGAAGTCAAGACTTAAAGAGTTTCACCTGAGTTTCATCGCATTACGGACCAGAGCCATTGTCTTTTTAGCTTCAAACCCTGCCTTTTCAGCACCCTCCTTAAGTATTTCAAGAATATCTTTCTTTTTTATCTTTCCCCTTTTCTCTCGTATTGGATCAAGGAACTCATTAAGTAGAGAGGCGGTTTCTCTCTTGCATCTAACACAACCTCTACCACCTTTTTTGCACTCTCTTTCTAACTCCTTTAGATTAGAAACCCCAATGGCTGAAAGATAGGCAAAGACCACACAACCCCCAGGATGCCCTGGGTCATCTTTCTTTATCTTCTCAGGGTCTGTATAGGCAGTGAGCAATTTCTCTCGAACAACCTCTTTTGAGTCAGAAAGATAAATAGCGTTTCCTACCGACTTTGACATCCTCCTCCCATCCAATCCAGGAATCCTTGGTGTTTCAGTCAGTACTGGCTCAACTTCCGGGAAGACCTTCTCATAGAGATAATTGAATCTTCTCGCAAGCTCCCTCGTTATCTCAAGATGGGGAAGTTGGTCTTCCCCAACAGGAACTTTCCTGGCTCTATAGATAAGCACATCTGATGCTTGAAGCACAGGGTACCCAAGAAGACCATAGGAAATCTGTCCTTTAAGGTCTGCATCCCTTATCATTTCTTTCAGAGTAGGGTTCCTCTCGAGTCTTGGGACTGTGATAAGCATTGAAAGGAGAAGATGTAACTCAGCGTGCTCCTTTACATCAGATTGAACAAAAAGAACCGACTTCTCCGGATCAATCCCTACAGAAACCCAGTCAATGGCAGTATTTATTATTCTATTTTTCAAATCCTCTGTATCTTCAAACTTTGTTGTGAGAGTATGCCAGTCTGCAATCTCATAGAAGGTCTCATAAGAATCTTGAAGACTAACCCAGTTCTTCAGAGCACCAAAATAATTTCCAATGTGAACTCTTCCAGTGGGACGGAGTCCGCTCAATATCCTCTCCATTTAACCTCCTTTCAAAGACCTAAGCAAAAGTATGAGCCCAAGTATGATGAGAAAGAAAATGATTAAGTATATCGGAGTCTTTGGTTTGTATTCTCTTTTTGGAAAGCGACGTCGAAATTTCATTCTTTTCCTCCAGCAGGCAATAAATCAAAATTTAATCTTGACACTTTCTCCGCAATTACTTCAATCAGTGAAGTTCGTGGGTAGTAACTCTTTGAAGTAACCCGAAATATATAATCTCCTGGTGGAAGAAATGTTTTGTATCTTCCCGTTTCTGGATTGGTTAAGACAACTGTCCTTTTTGAATTCACAATTGATATTTCTGCTGCTAAGGGTTTATGAGTTTCTGCATCCAGAACTTCTCCCTCCACCATCCCCAGGGTTTCTTTCCTTCGCAGATAAAGGAGTAATTCAGTCTCTTTCTTCAGGATAATTGTTGTATCAGCTGGTATACAATCTTCAGCATAAACAGATATAGGGTAGATGCCTTCAGGAAGTTCAAAATCAATCTCCCCTCCCTTTACTTCAAAACTTCCCGAATCGGCTAAAGATAAAAGACCATTTGCAGGGGCTCCTTCTTTAAGAAGTATTATCCTAAGGGGAATAAGGCTCTTTTCCACTTCTAATCTTTCAGGGGATGAAATGCCAAACAGGACCCGCCAGGGAGGGATTCCATAATCACCAGTATTTACACCAACTTTATCCAGTTCGAGAATTGTGTCTACTCCTCCTGAAACACGAAAGTCAATGCCAAAGTTGAGAGCAAGTTTTCTCCATTTACTCAAGGTTATATTTGGGGTTATGTAAAAATAAGAAATAGAACTATATCTACTCAAGGTAAATCTTCTAAATGAGAAATCCAGGCCAAAAGTCAAAGTATCAGGGTTGAATTTAATCTGAGTCCCAAAGGATGTTGAACTGATGTTCGGAGAAGTTGTATACTCCATAAACTTAAAATCAGCCCCCAATTTAGAACCAAGAAGCTTGCTATCCAGACCAATACCAACCCCATACCCATAATCATTGATTGAAAAGTTTCTTACCGGAGACTTTTTAGAACTTCCTGGATAGTGAAAAAGAGGTGAAAGACTCAGGTCAACAACCCTAATATTTCTCTTCACACCTCCCTCCAGGAGTAAATCAGAAAAGCCTATCCCCATTCTGGAAGGAGTAAAATCAAATCTTATCCCACCCTCCAATTCACCAAAGAACCATCCTTTCTGTTCTTTGATGGAAAAATTTATGTCATTTGTATAGATTGAATCCTTCATGAAGGTCTGGATATTCGTATTATAAAAGAAAAGAGAAAGGAGAAGAAGTATCACGCTCCCTGAACCTTTTTGTAATCTTTAGTCTTGATTCCCCAACTCATATAATTTGTATTATAAGCAATACCCACTTTCCCATCCTCATCAACAATTATAATTCCAAAATCGGCGTCAACTTCCTGGATTACCTTTTCTGCAGCATCCTCTGCATTGCTTTCTGCAAGGTAATCATCTGTTCTCTTTGCCACTATTTCTTTCATAATCCCTTCACCATGACCCGTTGCAGTAATCGCCCCTCTCTTTGATACATATATACCTCCTCCTATTATGGGGGTATCTCCAACTCTGCCCGGGAGATGGAACATCATACCACCTGTTGAGAGAGCAGCAGCCATAAAACCAAAAGAGTCAATTGCAACCGCTCCTACAGTTTCAGTTGAATAAAGGCGCCTCATCCTATCAATATCCTTATAATAATCACTCTTTTTTCTTTTCTTAAATAATTCTCTCATCTCATCTGTGAGAGGATCGAACTCTCGATGCCCCATAATCCTGGCAAAGCGAGTTGCTCCCTCTCCTGCAAGCATCAGGTGTTCTGTTTCCCTTGCAACCTCAAATGCAACTTGAACTGGATTTTTTACATACTTTATTGAGGCGACTGCACCAAAAAGACCTTCTGAAGTCATCACAGAAGCATCCATCTCTGCTTCACCCAGTAAATTGGGGACTGAGCCTGTCCCTGCATTAAAGAGTGGAGAATCCTCCATCACCTTTACAGATTTAATAACTGCCTGAAGAGCCTCCCGCCCTTGCTTTAATACCACAAAACCTGCTTCAAGAGATTCTCCAAGAACTCTTTCTCTCTCCTCCGGGCTTCTAATACTATTACCCGCTCCACCGTGGATAACTAATACTGGTTCCATATCGGCATTCTATATAAATTAAAGAAATTGTCAACCTTGATGTTGCTTTTTGTACTTGTGAACCTTATACTGAAAATTTACTTTTTAAGCATTCCAACCTGCCACATAAGAAAGAGATATTCATCGCTTAAATCCTTTAAAGCCTTTTTCAGGGGTTTTCCAACCCCATGACCCGCCTCTGGCTCGACATATAAGAGGATGGGTGTATCCTTATCCACTATATCCTGCATCAATGCGGCCATTTTCATCGCATGCATCGGATGGACCCGTGTATCAGACCTTCCTGCAGTAAAAAGAATCGCAGGGTATTTCTTATTAGGGTTGACATTTTGATAAGGAGAATATTTCTTTAGATAATCGAATTGCTCTTTACTCTCCACCGAACCGTATTCGTGGATCCATAGTCTAGCAATCTTGAATTTTTGATAACGAATCATATCCAGAAGTGGAACTCCGCATACGACAGCTTTATATAATTCAGGCCTCTGGGTAACCACAGCACCCATAAGGAGCCCACCATTACTTCTTCCCTTAATAGCCAATTTATCTGGATTTGTCCAGTTATTGTCGATAAGAAACTCTGATGCTGCAATAAAGTCATCAAAAACATTCTGTTTTTTTTCGAGCATTCCAGCTCGATGCCATTTTTCTCCAAATTCACCACCACCCCGTAGACAAGCTATCGCATAAATACCCCCCCTATCGAGCCAGAAGATTGCATCCCTCCTGAAATCCGGTGTCATAGAGACATTAAATCCTCCATAACCTGTAAGAAAAGTGGGATTATTCCCATCCAACTTTGTCCCTTTCTTGAACATCAACCAGATGGGGATCTCTTTCCCATCCTTTGATTTATATCTCTCCTGTTTCAATTCATAACTCGAGAAATCTCTCTGGATATCCATCTGGAAAAAAGTCTCCCTTTTCTTTGTATTCAGGTTATAGCGGAAGATTGTTGGGGGATAAAAGAAAGAAGTGAAATAGCAAAAGAGCTCAGGAGAATCCCATCTTCCTGATATCCTTGCAGACCCCATTGTCGGGAATTCAAGATCGTATTCATGTTTACCAGAAAGAGAATATATCCCAACTCGAGAGTGAACATCTTCGAGATATCTAACAACGAGTTTTCTACCGATTATAAGGAAATTTTCAATTACACCTTTCCCCTCAGGAATGAGCTCCTTCCAATGCGAAGGGTCAAGTTTGTCAACATCCGTTACCATAATCTTTCCTTTTGGAGCCTCTAAGTTGGTGTAGAGATAGACTTTATCGAAAAGAACATCTGCAGAAAACTTGCCGCAAAGACCCTCTGCTATTGGTTTGAATTTACCACCAAAAGTTGCCTTCTTTAGATAAAGGTCATTCTTCGTCCAATCAAAGGTACTGGAGACAAGGATATAATTCTCATCAGAGCCAGGGGAGACATCAATCCACTCTTCCTTTTTTCGGTCTTCTCCAAAAACAAGAGAATCTCTTGATGGATCTTGACCTATCTTATGAAAGTATAATCGTCGGTTGTAATATTCATCTCCCAGAGGAACCTCACCCCTTTTTGGATATCTTGTATAATAAAAACCAGAATTATCAGGAAGCCAGGCAACGGTTGCAGCCCTAGTTCTCTGTATCATATCTGGTAGATGCTTTCTATTCCCAACATTCAAAAGACAAAGAGTGCTCTCTTCACTCCCTTTTTCTGACTTACCGTAGGCAATAATTGAACCATCAGGGGATGGGTACATCCAGTCGAGGCTCACAATCCCTCCCTTACCCCACTTATTTGGATTCAAAACTTCTTTCTTCTTAGTGGGATCAAGGGGGCTTATGGAAGTGTAGATAATCGAGTAATTCATTGTTCCCCACTGCTCGGAAAAGAAGTATCTATCATGGTATCGGCTTGGTAGGCCCATCCTTTTAGGGAAATACAAAGAGAGAAATTCCCTGTATAAATTCTCCCCTCCAGACAATTTTCCCATCACTGAATTGTAGAGTTGATTCTGTTTTTGAATCCAACTCTGAACTTTCTCATCATCAAGTTTCTCAAGCCACCGGTATGGATCCCAGAATACCTCGCCAAATATGGTGTCAATCACGATCCTCTTTTTGGTTATTGGATAGTTAAACTCTATATCCATATTTTCTCCTTTTATTGGAATTTAATTAAAAGCTTTAGAGGATAATAAATTTTGGCCATATTAATCAAGACTTACTTTTGATAGCGGTTCTACCTTTGAAATCCGTTATTCCATTTGCTTCAGGTTCTTTGCTAAAATTCTTGAACTCAAAAGATCGGAATGTTTCTTGTTGTGATTTTTCAAAATCTCTATTTACCATAAATACGCTTGAAATTAAGGTACCAACCAAGATTAAAAATGTTAACTTCCTTAATTCCGGGTTATTCATCTTTAAATTCCTCCTTATAAATTAGGTTATTACCTTTCATTTTCTCAAAATATTTATGTCTTTCTCTCTTAAAATAGATAATTTTCCATATTTCTTTAGTATTGATTCAAAATAAGTTTCTTTTTATTAATTGTCAACTATTTTGAAATTAACATGAAAAGAATCACTGGTTGACATCTGCATCCATCTTATTATAATTTTGTTTAAGGAGAATATATTGAACATGGAGAAAATCAAAATAAATAATCTCTGGGAGGTTTAATGATTGAAAGATATAGAGTCCCGGAAATACAAAAAATCTGGTCTGATGAAAATAAATTCAAAAGGTGGTTTGAAGTTGAACTTGCAGTTCTTTCTTCCCGTGAAGAACTTGGAGAGATACCCGGTGGAACTTCTAAATCGCTTTCTGGAATCGAGATTTCACCTTCTCGAATTAAGGAGATAGAAAAAAAGACCCATCACGATGTCGTCGCCTTCATAACAGCGATTTGTGAGAAAGAGAAAGAAGCCTCGCGATTCCTCCATCAGGGTCTTACCTCATCCGATGTGGTTGACACGGCTTTTGCTCTCCTCCTCAGGGAAGTGTCGTCGATAATAAAAAGAGAGTTAGAAAACATACTGAAGATTTTAAAGGAAAAGTCACTCCAGTATAAGGGAGTTCCAATTGTAGGGAGAACCCATGGAATTCATGGAGAACCGACATCTCTTGGACTTAAGATCCTATGCTGGTATGCAGAGATAGAGAGAGCAACCAAGGGATTCAACAACGCATCCAGGGAAATGGAATATGGTAAAATATCTGGAGCTATGGGAAACTTTGCACATCTTGATCCTGAGATAGAAGAAATAACTTTAAAAAAACTCAAATTATCACCTGAACCCGTTTCAACTCAGATTATTCCAAGAGATAGATATGCAGAATATCAATTTTCTCTCGTAATGATTGGAACCGCTATAGAACATATAGCCAAAGAGATCAGACATCTTCAGAGAACCGAAATAAGAGAACTGGAAGAACCCTTCAGGATAGGGCAGAAAGGTTCCTCAGCAATGCCTCATAAAAGGAATCCCATAATCTGTGAACGGCTCTCAGGAATGAGCAGATTGCTTAGAGCATATCTCTTGACTTCCCTTGAAAATATCCCTCTTTGGAATGAACGAGATATCTCTCATTCTTCTACAGAAAGGATCTACTTCCCGGATTCCACAGAACTTGTTGTATATATGCTTAAGAAATTATCATTTGTGTTAAAAAACCTCAATGTCTATCCTGAAAATATCCGGAGAAATTTAGGAAAAACAAAGGGTCTTATCTATTCACAGAATGTTCTAATAGCTCTCCTTGATAAAGGTAAATCCAGGGAAGAGGCATACAGGATTGTCCAGGAGAATGCAATGAAGGTTTGGAAAGGAAAAGGAAATTTCAAGGAGAACTTGAACTCAGATCCAGGATTGAAGAACATTTTTACCCCTGAGGAGTTAGATTCGTTGTTTGACCCTTCAAGTTACCTGAAAAATGAGGACAAGATCTATAAAAGGGTTCTCGGTTGATCATATTTACAGACCTTGATAACTGTCTTCTTGACTGTAAATACTCCGCTTCTTCCTTAAGAAGTTTCATCCAGAGTCTAATCCATAAGGGTGTAGTGATTTCGATCATTTCCAGTAAAACAGAGGAAGAGATCTTATATCACCTCGGGGAACTTGGAATTTCTGCACCCTATGGGGCAGAAAATGGAAGTCTTGTTAAGGTTGGCGAAGAAAGAATTGAATTGGGGACAAAAACGAATGAGATAAATGAGGACCTCAAGAGACTCTCCAAAAAAATGAAAGTTAAAATAGAACTCTTAATTGAGATGGACGATAAAAGAGTCCATGAGATTACTGGTTTACCGGGTTATCTGATTCCTCTTGCCAGAGATAGAAAATTTTCATCTCCTTTCCAAGTCTCAAAAGGCTCCCAAGATGAGTTCATCCGGGAACTCCGCTTGCTCGATTATACGGTTTTCTGGGGAGGGAAGTTCTACCAGATATTCCGTGGTTCTTCAAAGGGGAAGGCTGTTCGATTGATAAGAAAACACAAAAAAGGTTATGCAATAGGAATTGGAGACTCCCAGAATGATTATCCAATGCTTGACGAATGCGATTATCCTGTTATACTTAACAGTAATAGAGTTAGTAAATATAGGAGATTTAAAAATTCTGGCCCTGTTATCTGGAAGAAAGTTATAAAAAAAATATTGGGAGAGAAAAATGGCTGATTTTTTTCAAAATGGGATCATAACAACTTTACATAAATTACCGGGATACTTCCTCGAAGATTTGGAAGAAAGACTTCGAGCTATCACAAAAACCCGAAAATTTGCCCTCATTCTCCCCTCTCTTTACTCTGAACTTAAGGGAAAGGCTTTACCCGGGATAATAGAAGAGTTATCCAAAACAGATTATATCCATGAAGTTCTGGTATCACTTGATAATGCTAATAGAGACCAATTCGAATATGCGAAAAAATTCTTTTCAAAGATTCCTGCAAGAACGACAGTAATCTGGAATGATTCCCCTGAGATTAACGGTATGTATGAAGAATTGTTGAAAAGGGGTCTTGATCCTGGAGCTAAAGGGAAAGGGCGAGGTGTATGGACTGCTCTGGGTTATATCCTGGGTAAGGGGGAAGTGTATATGGTTACCGTCCATGACTGTGATATTCGTGATTATTCAAGAGATATCCTGGTTCGTCTTACCTATCCTGTTCTTTCAAAACGGCTAAATTATGATTTTGCAAAAGGTTATTACGCAAGGGTAACAGACATCTTACACGGGAGAGTCGTGCGTCTTTTCTTCACGCCTCTCTTAAAGGCTCTTAAAAGGATTTTCGGGGATCATGAGTTTTTTGAATATTTGGATTCATTTCGCTATCCTCTCTCCGGGGAAGTTGCAATGATAACAGAACTTGCAAGAAGAATACATTTTTCCTCTGATTGGGGTCTTGAGATTGGGCTACTTCGTGAGATTTACAAGACATTGAATCTTTCCAGGATTTGCCAGGTGGATCTTGTCGACCGTTATGAACATAAGCATCAGAAGTTCAATGTGGAAGATATGCAATCAGGAATCATGAGGATGGCGATAGATATAGCAAGAACTTTCTTCAGAATACTTTCCCAGGAAGGAATTGTTCTTACTTCTCATCTCATTAGAACTCTCAAGATTACCTACTTCGATTCTGCTCTTGAGTTTGTAGAAAAATATAAAAATGTTGCTATGATTAATGGTCTCTCCTATGATCGTAACAGGGAGATTGAATCTATTGAGAAATTTGGTATAGCCCTTGATGCTGCTGCAAATGAATTCAATGAATATCCAATGGGCTCCCCATTGATACCAACCTGGGGACGAATAGATTCGGCAATACCTGACTTATTAGATGCCAGATTGCCAGATATCATAGATAGATTAAACGGGAGGTAAGATGAAATATTCAACTGCAATAAGGGATGATTTAAGAAAGAGAATTGAGGAGATTGAATCTGTAGATATTTTGGTTGGCATTCCGTCCTACAATGTTGAAGAAACGATAGCCTTCGTCATCAAGCAAATTGGCAAGGGTTTGAACAAACACTGGAGTGGTTTAAAGAGTCTAATCCTTGTATCTGATGGCGGTTCAGTGGATGATACAAGAGAGGTTGCGAAATCTGCTGAGGTTCCCCCTTTTATCGAAAAAGCAGTCAATATTTACAGAGGAATTCCAGGTAAGGGTTCTGCAGTGCGCGCGATCCTTGAAGCCGCAGAGTTTCTGGATGCGCGAGCTACCCTTATGTTAGATTCAGACCTTCACTCCATCAGACCTGATTGGCTGCTGAATCTAATCAACCCTATAATAAAGGAAAACTATGATTATATAGCTCCTTATTATAAGAGATACAAGTATGATGCCACAATAACCAATAATATCGCTTATATGCTAATAAGGGCTTTGTACGGCAAAAGGGTGAGACAGCCTATTGGTGGGGATTTTGCCTTCTCACCGCGCTTAGTTCGAAGACTTCTCTATGATGAACGCTGGGGTACGGATGTAGCCCGATTCGGAATCGATACCTGGATAACCACTACAGCTGTAAAGAACGGGTTCAAGCTTGGACAGGCAAGATTAGGAGCTAAACTCCATGAAACAAAAGACCCCGCCAAACATCTTGGTCCAATGTTCCGGCAGGTGGTTATTACAACCTTTGAGTTGATGGAGGAGTACGATAATATATGGAAAAACATCAAAGGCTCAGAGAAGGTTAATATTCTGGGAGAGGATATTGGCCTCGAACCAGAAGAATTTGATATAGACTTAGATTCCCTTGTTGAATCCTTCAAGTATGGATGGATCCAATTCAAATCCCTTTGGAAGGATATCCTCAACCCTGAAGATTTCAAACTCCTTGAGAAAATTAACGAAAAGGAAGATTTCACTTTATTCAATCATAAGAACTGGGCAAGAATTGTCTATGACTTCGCTGTGACTTTTCACAAGTGGATGCGGCATCATGCAAAATTAGTGGATACAATGCTTCCCCTTTACAACCTCAGAGTTGCTAGACTTTATCGTGCATCAACTGATATGGACAATGATGCATTTGAGTCACTCGTTGAGGAGGCTGCTTTAACATTCGAGGAAAACAAGCCTTACCTGCTTGGAAGATGGGAAGAATAGTATCCATCCTCCACTATTCAGCCCTCCCTGTCATTGGTGGTGTAGAATTTATAATTGACAGACACTCAAAATTAATGAGGGAGGATGGGTTTGATGTTTCTATAATCGCAGGGGATGGTGAACCCGATATTTTAATCCCTGAACTCAAAGCATCCAATTATAAGAAGATTCAGGAAGAAATCTTAAGAGGAAGAGAACCTGAGAACTTTGAGGATGAGGTAGAAAAACTAAAGAAAAAACTAATCCAGGCTATATCTTCCTCAAATCTTTTAATCGTCCATAATCTCTTCACTATGCATTTTAATCTTGTTGCAACTGCGGCTCTTTGTGATCTGGCAAGAGAGATAAAAACTATAGGATGGGTTCATGACATCTCCTATATCGACCCTACATATAATCTCCCATCCCCAGCTAAAACTCCTCTTAAATTGATAACATCTCCAGCTCCTGGAGTACAGTATGTTACTATAACGAAATACAGAAAGGAGAAACTCTCCGATTTTTTTGAAATAGAGAAGAATAAGATCCAGGTAATTCCCAATGGAATTGACCCNTACAAACTTCTCCCCGAAGAAATGGAGAAAACTGCAAAGAGGTTAAACATATTATCTTATTATCCTGTTGTTCTTTTCCCATCAAGGTTAACAAAGAGAAAGAACTTTGAATTGGCAATTGAAATTTCATCAGAACTCCAAGGCAAACCTTTACTTCTCTTATCTGCCCCCCCGGATCCCCACAATCCTGAATTCTCATCCTATAAAGATGAGCTTCGAGCCCTTGCTGAAAAAAAAGAGCTTCCCCTGATCTTCCTTTCAGATCACTGTCCAATTAAAAAAATCTATCCATTCTATTTCCTGGGAGACATCCTCTTAATTTCAAGCAGGATGGAAGGTTTTGGACTCCCAGTCCTTGAAGCTTCTCTGATGCGTATTCCTGCTGCTTTTTCCAATATTCCTCCCTTGAAGGAAATAGGGAAACATTTTCAATCCCATATCTTCTTTGATTTAGACGAAAATCCAAAAAATATAGCTAATAGAATAATGAACCTACTGAATGAATCCAGTATTGTACAAAATAGAAAAATTGTTATCCGTGACTTCGGTTGGGATACAATTTATCAGAAAAAGATAAAGAACCTACTTTAGTCTCCTCAGGGCTTTTTTTGAAACTTCCTTAAGGGGTTCGAAAACACCAATCCCTTGTATAGCGACTCCTTCACTGAAGAATACCCTTCTTGGATTTAATACTTCCTCCAATTCTTCAATCGAGACAATGTTTGGAAGATCCCGTTTATTATACTGCATTGTCAAAGGAATATCTCCAAGTTTCACACCGTATTCAGCTAGATTTTCTTTAAGGTTCTCAAGAGATTCAATATTGTCTTCAAAGCGTTCAATCTGTGAATCTGCGACGAATATGAGTCCATCTGTACCCTTTAAGATAAGCTTCCGCGAAGCATTATAGTAGACCTGCCCAGGAACGGTGTAAAGATGGAAGTGCAAAGTGAATCCCCTGACTTTTCCAAGATTTACAGGAAGAAAGTCAAAGAAAAGAGTTCTATCCAATTCTGTATCTAAACTCATTAGTTTACCACGACTTTCAGGATTTACTTTTGAATATACATATTTGATATTAGTAGTTTTACCACCAAGACCGGGACCATAGTATACAATCTTACAATTTATCTCTTTGGATGAATAATTGATCAGGGACATATTAACACCACTTCATTCGAACAGAGAATCCAGTTCTGATTCTGCTTCGCCTATAAAATCATCATCTATCATGCCAACGTATTCCCCTTCAATATCAGCAAAAATCTTATCAAAGAAGCCCTCAAGTTTCTTGCTCACCTTTCTGACCTTAATCCTGACAAGACCAAGGGTTGTTTCTTTTGTAAATATAACTGCAAGGATTACCTGATCGGAAATAAGGGAGACATAAATACTTTTCTCTTTTCCCTGATGGAAGAGAGTTGTGAAGTCATATTCTCCTATCAGGTCTGCAAGATTTGATGTAGCTGCAAAATCTGCAGCCGAGAGGGTTGCAAAGGAAGGAATATCAAGGAATGATGTGTTCCCTGCTGTTGTTATAAGTTGCCCTGCTTTATCGATGAGTAGAACCGCCAGAGCTTTTATATCTCTACAAAGTTCTTCGAGATTCTCTTTTATCTTCCGAAACTCTTCCTCGAAGTGATTTCCCTTGCTTACAGTCAACTAAAGACCTGCCTCCTCTAGGGCCTTCAATCTTTTCCATCTCTCATCTACCCTTTTTTGTATCTTTTCAATAATTTTCCTATTCTCATCCTTGAAGAGATGTCTAAATCTGCCTTGCAATTTCAACCATTCTTCTACAGGTACTGCCTTCTTTGGCTCCTTTGTTATCCTGTGGACCCCATTTTCAACCTCATATAGAGGCCAGAAGCGAGTTCTGAATGCCAAATTAGCGATTTTGATTGTATCTTCTGATTTGTAATACCATCCAAGTTGGCAAGGAGCAAGGACATTGATAAATTTTGGCCCCTTGATTGAAAGAGCTTTCTGCACCTTTCCCATATAGTCTCTCCACTCAGAGATTGTTGCTTGAGCAACATAGGGAATGTCATGGGCAGCTATTATCTCAGTGAGGTCCTTTCTCCATTGAGTCTTACCAGGAATTTTCTTTCCTGCTGGAGAAGTTGTTGTATGAGCTCCATAGGGTGTTGCTCCCGATCTTTGAATTCCCGTATTCATGTAAGCTTCATTATCATAGCAAATATAGAGTATATTATGTCCTCTTTCCATTGTCCCGGAAAGAGCTTGTAGACCTATATCATAGGTCCCCCCATCACCTCCGAATGCAATGAAGTTGATATCTTTACTGATTTTCCCCTTCCTTTTCAAGGCTTTATAAGCCGCTTCTACGCCACTTATAGTCGCGGCAGCATTTTCAAAGAGTGAATGAATCCATGGAACCTTCCAAGCAGTATATGGAAATATCGTAGTAACAACTTCCATACAGCCAGTGGCGTTGGCAACAACCGTGTCCTTTCCTGCTGCCAGGAGAGCCTGTCTTAAGGCAATTGCAGGACCACAACCAGCGCAGGCTCTATGACCGGATGTAAGGAAATCTCCTTGCTTTGATAGTTCTTTCAGATTTATAGCCATCAATCCTCCTACTCTCTAACACCTAAATAGTTAACTCTTTCTATTTTCTTGCCGGATTCCACTTTCTTCAGGTCATCAAAAACTTTTTTGAGATCTCTTGGCTTTACATCTCTTCCACCAAGCCCATAGACATAGCCATAGATGTCAGGTCTTTTATCAATTTCATAAAGGGAAGAACGAACCTCGGTGAACAGGGGTGATCCAAAGCCGTTCATCCCCTCGGCTCGATCCATCACAGCCACATATTCAAGACCCTCCAGAGATTTATTAATATCTTCTCTTGGCCAAGGTCTAAAGGCTTTTACCTTCACAACACCTACCTTTTCTCCATCTTGCCGTAGAGTATCTACAACTTCCTTCGCTGTACCGGCAGTGGATCCCATAACAACGATTGCCTTATTTGCATCTTTGATCCTGTACTCTTCAATGAGTCCATATTCTCGTCCAAAACGCTCACCAAATTCCCTATCCACCTTCTTAATTATTGGTGGAGTTTTCCTCATCGCCTCCGCTTCCCCTCTTTTGTGTTCAAAGTAATAATCCTGAAGATCAAGGGGTCCAACAGTGATTGGATTATCCACATCGAGTACTGAGTAAGGAGTTTTATGTTCACCAATGAAATCTTGAACTTCTTCGTCCTCCAGCATCTCAATTCGCTGGAGTGAATGTGAAAGAATAAAAGCATCTGCAGAGACAATAGCAGGTAGGAATGCTTCTTCTGTAATCCTCACTGCCTGAATTACAGAATCATATGCCTCTTGAGAATCCTCGACATAGAACTGCATCCATCCACTATCCCTTTGATCCATTGTGTCTGAATGATCACAATGAATATTGATTGGTGCAGACAGAGTCCTGTTTATTGCGCAGATAACAATAGGTAGGCGAAGAGCAGGGGTAACAAAGAGAACTTCATTCATAAGAGCAAGCCCCTGTGATGAAGTGGCTGTCATTACTCTTGCACCTGCTGCCGCTGCACCCGTGCAGGCAGATGCTGCTGAGTGCTCTGATTCTACTGGCACAAATTCCGTATCAACTTCTCCATCGGCAACAAACCGTGAGAATATTTGAACGATCTCCGTTGAAGGCGTTATAGGATAGGCAGCAACCACATCAGGGTTTATCTGCCTCATCGCCTCTGCCATTGCTTCATTGGCTGTTTTTGCTACAACTTTCATTTATTCCTCCTCTGGAACCATTTCGATTGCACCAATTGGACATTGATTTGCACATATCCCGCAACCTTTACAGTAATCATACTTAAACCCTTTCATCTCATTATTACTAACAATGATTGCCGAATCAGGACAGAAAATCCAGCAAAGCAAACAATTGGTGCATTTATCTTTATTGAGAACTGGCTTCCTTCCTTCTCTCCAATCACCGGTCTTAAATTTTTCACTGGATCCTGCCTCATCTATTATCGCACCTATCGGGAGTTCTTTCCAACCTCTTTTCTTTTCAGCCATTATTCTTCCCCCTTTGTCATTTTATGAGCGGTTTTTATTGCCTCCATATTTTTACTTACGATCTCTTCAGGTTTACCCCTGAATTTCTTCTTGAGTTTCCTTTCAATACTCTCAAGCATTTTATCAAAATCGAGTATATGGGTAACTCGAGCAAGAGCTCCAAGCATCGGAGTATTTGGTTTATTCATTCCTATTGTTTCCATTGCTATCTTTGAAGCATCCAATGTATAAACTAATATACCGGGCTCTACCGATAATTCCTCCCTCATCTCTTTTGGAGATTTATGGGTATTTACGATTAGAATTCCACCCTTTTCTAACCCCTCGAGAACATCAATGGTCTTAAGAAGAGTTGGGTCAAGCACCAGAACGATGTTTGGATTTGTAATACCACTGTGTAACCTTATTGGTTTTTTACTTAATCGATTGAAAGATTTTATCGGTGCACCTGTTCTTTCAGGACCGTATTCTGGGAAGGCTTGAATGAACATTCCGGTATCAATTGCGGCTTCACCAAAAAGGAGAGCCGCAGTTTTTGCTCCTTGCCCTCCTCTGCCATGCCAACGTATCTCAATTAAATCTTCCGCCATAGTTTCCTCCTTTTTTTTCAATCTATACAGTATTACTTGAATGTCAAGGGATGTTTTAATAACGATGAAAAGTCGGTTTCAAAGATTCTTCTCAAAATAGAGTTTTTCTCTCTCCATCGGGCATAGGTGGGGAGAGGTTAAAATGCTTATAAGCAAGGGTTGTTGCCTTTCTACCCTGAGAAGTCCTCTTTATGAGTCCACTTATTATCAGGTATGGCTCAAAAACCTCTTCAATGGTCTCCGGGTTTTCTCCTACAGTCATGGCAAGAGTCTTTAGACCCACAGGACCCCCATCGAATTTTTCTATTATACTCTTGAGGATTGCTTTGTCCATTATGTCCAAACCCCTACTGTCTACTTCAAGTTTCTCAAGACTATACCTTGCAATCTCTAAATCTATTTCCCCCTCACCCTTTATTTCGGCAAAATCTCTAATACGTCGTAGTAGCCGATTTGCTATCCTTGGGGTTCCGCGGGATCTCTTTGCTATTTCGAGGGATGCTTCATCCATTATTTTTATTCCAAGTATGGAGGCAGAGCGCTTAATAATGAAATCCAGGTCTTCTGTCTTATAATAACTCAACCTGGGAATATAACCAAATCTTGAACGAAGGGCTGAGGAGAGAAGACCCGCCCTTGTGGTGGCTCCAATAAGAGTAAAAGGCTGTAAGTTTACCTTAATTGACCTTGCATTTGGACCCGAATCAATCATTATATCTATAGAGAAGTCCTCCATCCCCTTATAAAGATATTCTTCTACATCCTTATTTATTCTATGTATCTCATCTATAAACAGGACATCACAGCGTTTTAACTTTGTCAATATCCCTGCCAGGTCTCTTGGTTTCTGGAGGATTGGTCCAGCAATTGAAATTATATCAACCTCCAGTTCTCTGGCAATAATGTGAGCAAGAGTTGTCTTCCCAAGACCAGGAGGTCCGTAAAGGAATATATGATCCAGGGGTTCGTCTCTTTTTTTTGCTGCCTTTATAAAAATTCCAAGGTTCTCTTTGATCCTATCCTGATCTATAAACTCCGAAAATACCTTTGGACGCAAACTCTTTTCGAATTGGTCTTCTGAGGGGCTGCGCGTTGGTGAAGTTATCCTCATAACCCTTTTAGGACTCTCTCTACAATTTCATCGGCTGTAAGTTCCCCGGAATCCTTGAGTACCTTCAGGATTGAATTATCAGCTTCCCATGATTGAAAGCCAAGGGCTATCAAAGCCTTCTTTGCTTCTTTAAGTTCTTTTTTTGGAGCAAATTCCAATTTGTCCTTCAGTTCCAGAATGATCCTCTTCGCTGTTTTGCTTCCAATGCCCTTGACCTTAGAGATTGGTTCGGGATCATTATCAGCAAGAGCTTTTTTGATCCCACTGGTTCCAAGACCCGACATTAAAGAGAATGCCGTTTTTGGTCCCACATTTGGAACTTTAATTATCGTTTTAAAAAGGTCTCTGCCTTCTTTCTTTTCAAATCCATATAGAACCATTTGACTTTGAGTAATTGAAAGATAGGTGTATAGAAAAATTTCATTGCCTATAATCCGAGATTTATTCTTAAAAGGGGTATATACTGATAGACCAAAGCCATTGACATCAACAGTGATTCTATCTTCACCGACTTCCATAATAATGCCTTTAATTGATTCCAGCATATTCACACCTTCTGTTCATGTAGCATATTACTCCAGCAAAAGCATCGGAAGCATCCAGAGGAATTTCATTCTGAATATTAAGAATTTCCTGGACCATAAATCGAACCTGTTTCTTAGAGGAACTACCAGAACCTGTAACTGATTGTTTAATTTCTCTCGGGCTAAATTCAACCACGGGGAGTCCTTTTATCTGGGAGAGCAGAAGATAAACACCTCTCAATTCCTCCAATTTTATCAGGGTCTTTGTATTGGAGCCTCTGAAACTTTTTTCCATAACAATCAGATCCGGCTTTTCTCTATCCAAAATCTCTGAAAGGGACTTAAAGTACCAATATAATCTCTTCTTACCCTTTGGATACTTTATTGTTTCCCATGCAAGGGGGAAGGGCTTTTTCTCTGTTTCCAATAAAGCAATTCCCGTTACGGAGAGACCGGGATCAATACCCAATATTTTCAATTCAAGAGCCCATTTCTGCCATTATTGAATCAGGAATATTGAAATTTGAATAGACTTTTTGGACATCATCGTGGTCTTCCAACTCAGATAATAGTTTTAGGAGTCTTCGGGCTTCATTTCCCTCCAGATTCTTCTCCACTTTTGAAATACAGGTAAGCTCAAACCCTTGGATCGGTATATTTTTCCCCTCAAGGGATTTATGAACTTTGTGAAGCTCATCAGGCTCCGTCTGAATCTCATAGATATCCTCTTCTTTCTTTATATCCAGAGCTTCACTTTCTATTGCAGCGTCGTAAACCTCCGTTTCTGAAACATCATCGACAGGGACAAAAATCAATCCTTTTTCTTCAAAAAGGTAAGAGACACAGCCTTTTGAGCCCAGTTTTCCTCCATATTTTTCCAGTATATGTCTAATATCTGCGGTTGTCCTATTCTTGTTGTCAGTTGTGCACTCAATAAATAGAGCAACACCTCCAGGACCATATCCTTCATATGTTGTCTCAACATATTCAACCCCGGAAAGTTCTCCGCTCCCCTTCAAGATTGCTCTTTCAATGTTCTCTTTTGGCATATCGTTATCCTGTGCTTCAGAAATTGCGTGCTTTAGATCTAAATTCTTCTCTGGATCTTTCCCTTTCCTGGCTGCCACAGCGATTTTCTTGGATAGTTTAGAGAATATCTTCCCCCTTTTCTTATCCTCTTTTTGTTTCTGATGTTTTATTCTATGCCACTTTGAATGTCCTGACATGGATGACCTCCTTTTTAATAATTATGAATTTGAAAGAGCCTTTGTAGGTTAAACTGGATGAGCAATTCATTACAGTAACTTCCGGCTAAGGATTTCCCAGTTCTCATCAACATTCTTCTGAATCAAAGCAATATCATCTTCTGTTAAGTGTCTGAATCTTCCCTGGAGCCTCAGGTATTCAACCACAGGCTTTGGTTTGTGCACTTTTTTTGTTAGTTTCCATTCCTGTCCATTCTTCACTTCTATAAGAGGAAAGATTCTCGTTTGAACGGCAAGCCTTGCCAGTTTTATGGTATTGGAAGGGTCGGATTTCCAGCCAGGAGGACAAGGTGATATAATTAATAAAAATCTGGTTCCTTTTATATCCTTTGCTTTTATGAATTTTTGAATCATATCTTCCGGGTAAGCTGGAGATGCCGTTGCCAAGTATGGAATCCTGTGGGCAGCCATAATCCCAATAATGTCTTTTTTTGGCCTATCCTTAGGATGTTTTATAGGTGTCGTTGTTGTCCAAGCTCCCCATGGGGTAGAACTACTTCTCTGGACTCCTGTATTCATATAGGCTTCGTTATCGTAGCAGACATAAATTATGTCATCATTTCTCTCTGCTGCTCCTGAAAGAGCCTGGATACCTATATCATAAGTCCCTCCGTCACCCGCCCAGGCAACAACGTTAACATCCTTTCCCTGCATTTCAAAGCCCGCTTTTATTCCTGAAGCGGTGGATGCAGCTGTCTCAAAAGCTGTGTGAAATAAAGGGATATTCACAGCTGAATGAGGAAATGGTCCGTCTATTACCGACCAGCAACAGGCAGGTACAGATAGAACAGTGTTCTTGCCCAGACTCTTTAGAGCATATCTCATCGATAAGGCAGCCCCACAACCCTGACAGGCGAGGTGCCCATGACCCATTACTTCTTTCTCTGGAATAGTAAGTTTCATACTCGAACCCCCTTCCAGATGATATCTGATTTCGGTTTATCTCTTTTCATCACATCTTCATACATCTGGATAATATCCTCTTTTCTTACATCTCTACCTCCAAGCCCTGTAATGATTCCGAAGATCGGAGGCATATTTTCTTCATTATAGCAGGCAGCCTTTACTTCCTGATAGAAGATACCGGATGCCCCAAAACTTATATTTCGATCAATCACCATTGCCCTATCAATGGAACGCAAGACCGATTTGACTTTTTCAGAGGGAAAAGGTCTAAAAACTCTGATTCTCAGGAGACCAACCTTTTCTCCTCTCTTCCGAAGATCGTCTATTGCAGTCCTTGCAGTAGAGGCAAGGGTAGCACTTGAGATAATGAGTTTCTTTGCATCGGAAACCTTGTATGTCTCTACCAGACCGTATTTACGGCCAAAAACATCTCCAAACTCTTCTCCAACCTCTTCCCATCTGGATATAGCTCCTTCCATTGCTTTCTGGATCTGATAGCGAAGTTCAAAATACCCATTTGGATCAGTCAAACCTCCAAAGGCGTGGGGTTCTTCCGGGTCAATCTTATATCTGGGTTGGTAGGCTGGAAGGAATTCATCCACCTTTTCCTGCTCTGGTATTTCAACGGCCTCTGATGTATGGGAAAGGACAAAGGCAGCAAGGACTACCATTGCAGGTAATTGCACTTCTTCTGCAACTTTGTAGGCCTGGATGACTGAATCAAGGACCTCTTGATTGTTCTGTGCATAAACCTGCATCCATCCTGTATCCCTTTGAGAGAGGGAGTCATTCTGTTCAGTCCATATTGACCAAGGGGGTCCAAGAGCCCTATTTATGTTACCCATAACCACAGGGGTCCTCGCTCCAACAGCCCAGTGAAGAACCTCGTGCATAAGAGCAAGACCCTGTGAAGAAGTCGCAGTAAAGGTTCTAACACCAGTTGCAGAGGCACCCACAGAAGCAGCCATTGCAGAATGCTCAGATTCCACCTTAATAAACTTTGCATCAAGTTCTCCATTTGCACACATTTCGGATAGGAGTTCAACTACATCTGTCTGTGGAGTAATAGGATAAGCAGCGATCACCCTGGCTCTTGAAAGTTTAGCTCCGTATGAAAGGGCATGATTACCGATCATTACTTTTCTCATTCTGCCTCCTCTTCTGGATGGATAGCACCCACAGGGCATTCTGTCCAGCATATACCACACCCTTTGCAGTAGTCATAGTCAATTATGGGTTTTAACTTTTCTTTATTATTCTCTTCGACCCTTTCAAGTTTAATTGCCGGTTCAGGGCAGTACTTCCAACATATCGCACAAAAGGTGCATTTCCCATAGTCTATTACAGGTCGAACATTTCTCCATGTTCCTGTCTTATTATAATCCATTGTAAAGAGAGAAACTGCAAGAGGTGGCATATCTCCAACAGTTTTGAAAAAGATCTGTTTTTCGGTAGCTTTAGGCATTATTGCCTCCTTTTGTCTCGTTAAAAGCTTCCTCGGATGCCTTAAGATTTGCTTCTTCTTTAAGAGGAACGCCTTCTTTTACCGCTTCCTTTAAGGTTTCAAGATCGCATAGATCAAGAACCTTCACAACCCCTCCAAGTATTGCTGTATTGACAATAGGGGCAGCCTCAGAACCAAGATGGAATTTTCTGGCAATCTTTGTTGCAGGAACTGTTGCAATTCTATAGTTCCCAGCAAATTCCATTTCTTCTGGATCTTTATTTGTATTTATGATGATCCAACCTCCTTCTTTTAATCCATAGATGAGATCGATTGCTCCAATTAGAGATGGTTCAAGGATTACGAGATGGTCAGGTTCGTATATCTCGGATTTTATATAGATGATCTCATCAGCGATTCGAAGGAAGGCCTTTACAGGAGCACCCCTCCTCTCCACACCATATTCAGGAAAAGCCTGAACAAACTTTCCCTCCCTTGACACGGCATCCGCAAGGATCTTTGCAGCAACCACCGTTCCCTGACCTCCTCTACCATGAAGTCTTATTTCTATCATATAACCTCCTTCCCTACCATCTTACCACTGCAGAGCCCCAGGTAAATCCACCACCAAAAACCGTAAAAAGCAGTATATCTCCCCGTTTCAACCTACCTTCTCTTACCGCTTGATCTAAAGTGATGGGCAGGGTTGCAGCGGAAACATTACCCGTTTTATCTATTGTAACAGCGGTTTTCTCCCTGGGAATGCCCGCCCTCTTTATTGTAGCCTCAATTATCCTTATGTTTGCCTGGTGGGGAATATAAAGATCTATATCTTCTCCCTTGATATTTGCCCTTTTTAACGCTTCTTCTGCCGATTTCTTCATCTTCTGGACTGCTTTCTTGAAAACCTCGTTTCCTGCCATTCTGAGCGAATGAAGCTTTTTTTCTACGGTCTCATGAGTAGCAGGCATCCTGGAACCTCCTGCAGGTTGTATGAGAAGATCTCCAAGATTGCCATCAGCAGCCCAATAGGTTGATAATATTGCTGAATCACCATCAGATCTCTCAACCACAGAGCATCCTGCTCCGTCACCAAAGAGAACGCAGATTGAGCGATCTTCCCAGTCAATCGCCCGGGACATCGTCTCCCCTGCACAAACTAAGACTCTATCAATCAATTTGCTCTGGATCATCCCTGCAGCTATAATAAGTGCATAAAGATAACCAGAACAAGCTGCTTCAAGATCAAAAGCTGGCATCTCATCCTTAATACCTAAATGTTTTTGAACCCAACAGGCTGTTGATGGATATGCATTATCAGGTGTGTCTGTTGCAACAATGATGAGGTCAATATCGGAAGAGCTGACCCCTGCATTCTCCATCGCTCTTTTTGCTGCAACTGCAACAAGATCGGATGTTGCTTCGTCCTCTGAAGCGATATGCCTCTCCTTTATCCCACTTCTTGTTCTAATCCACTCATCTGAAGTATCAACCATCTTCTCAAGATCAAAATTTGTCAGGACTTTCTCGGGAAGATAAGAACCCGTCCCTGTTATTTTAACATTAAACATTACTACCTCCCATAAGGGCTGCCATTGCAACGGAATAGAATTTTGAATCTTCTGAATCTGCCCTTGAAGTTAAAATGCATGGGGCTCTTGTTCCAACAACCATTCCGGCAAGAGAGCTTCCGGCAAATTTTGTTAGAGATTTAAAGAAGACATTACCAGTTTCTATATTGGGGAAAATTAGGATGTCGGCTTCCCCTCCAACCGGGGACTTGAAACCTTTGATTTTACAGGCTTCCTTATCAACCGCAATATCAAGAGCAAGGGGTCCATCCACAACCACTCCCTTAATTTGACCTCTCGCTGCCATTTTTGCTATCGTTGCTCCATCAAGAGTTGCAGGCATCTTAGCCGTGACCTTTTCAGTGGCAGCAATGATTGCAGCTTTTGGCTCTGAAATCCCAAAGGCGTGAGCAACCTCAATACAATAATTTAACATTTGCACCTTTTGCATTAGGTCTGGTTTAGGTAGCACGGCTACATCTGAAACAAAAAGCAGTTTTGAATAACTCGGGACTTCTAATACTGTGACATGGGATAAAATGTTTCCTTCTGGCAGGAGACCCTCTTTTTTATCAAGAATAAGTTTCATATAGACATCGCTGGACATCAGACCTTTCATCAGAATANCTACATCTCCTTTTTTTACCAGATCCCTCGCAATTCTTCCTGCTTCTTTTACATNGCAACAGTCGATAATTTCAAATACTGAGGTATCCAGATTAAACTCAGAGCAAAGTCGNTCAACGCGATTTNTATCACCCACTAATGTCACATCAACAAGATTCTCTTTTGCAGCCTTAAAAGTTGCCCGTATCGTATGCGGATCATGTCCATTTGCTACAGCAATCTTCTGTATTGGTTTTCCCTTTACTACTTCAACAAGTTCCTTGAGTTTCCTTATAGGCTTCATTCCAAACCTCCTAATATTCTTTTGCTTCTTCTTCGCCCCTAAGAACCCTGAGGGCTCCTTCCGCAAGCGCTTTCATCTCACCCTCTCCAGGAAAGATATACACAGGTGCAATAAATTCAACCCTCTTTTTTACTTCCCTTACGAACACCTCTTCGTTGGATAAACCTCCTGTCAGGACAATTTCATCTACCTTACCACTGAACACAGGAGCCAATTTTCCAATTTCCTTCGAGACCTGGTAGACAAGAGCATCAAATATTTCCTTGGCTTTTTTGTCACCCTCCTTGACCCTTACAACTACCTCCCTCATATCGTTGGTTCCCAGATATGCCGAAACTCCTGCATCGCCTGTAAGTTTCCTTTTGATTTCCTCTGGGGTGAGATTATTGCATAAGAAATAATTTACAGTATCCCAGACAGGAAGACCCCCTGCCCTTTCCGGAGCGAATGGTCCATCCCCATTTAGAGCATTGTTTACATCCACAACTCTTCCCTTTTTGTGCGCCCCCACAGATATACCTCCGCCAAGATGAGCAATGATGAGATTTACCTCTTCATACTTTTTCCCCATTTTCCTGGCGACTAACCTTGCTGTTGCTTTATGATTGAGAGCATGAAAAATGCTCTTCCTTTTTATCTCGGGTCTCCCAGTTATCTTCGCTATGGGATCCATCTCATCCACTACAACAGGGTCAACAATATATGCTGGAATCGAGGCAATTGTTGCCAGTTGATTTGCCAGTATTCCACCAAGGTTCGAAGCATGCTCTCCCAGAAGACCAATTTGTAAGTCCTCAAGCATCTTTTCATTAACCCTGTATGTTCCACTTTGAATCGGTCTAAGTAATCCACCCCTCCCTACAACTGCATCAAATTCTTTTATCTCTTTATTCTGTGCTTTGAGAAAATTTAAGATTGCATCCATTCTGAAATTTAGTTGATCAATTATTCCTTTGAATGATTGTAATTCTTTTTTGGAGTGTAAAATATTTTTCGATAAAACTTCTTTATCGCCTTTAAACCATCCAACCTTAGTTGAAGTTGACCCTGGATTTATTACCAGGATTTCAAACATCTAACCTCCTTTCTCTTCATTCTTATACTATATAACGAATAAAAAAAGTCAATGCCACTGATCCACTTTATTTTAACCATTCAAAACAAAAGGGGTGGAACCTCCACCCCTTTTATAAAAATATTTAGATTTACCCTTTATTCTTTGATTTTATTCTGGAAGTTATAGTAAACAACAAGGGCAACACCTATCAGGAAAACGACAAGGCCTGAGATTATAAATATACCACCTGCTTCTTGATCTGTTACTCTAAAGAGCCCTCCTCCAACCCCAAGGCCTACCCCTACTCCAAGGCAGATTAAACCTCTCCTCAAGTAGTCAAGGGGCTTAAGAGGTTCTCTTACCGGTTCAGGTGGCACTTCCAAACCCTTTTCTATCGCCTTCATTCTTACCTGCGTTTTTGCTTGCTCTTTTTTGAACCAAAAATATAAGGCAAAGATGGGGATTAAAAGAGCAACAATCGGAACTAACATAGCAGCCAAAGGTACTATATCCATTATTCCTCCTTTTGGTTTAAAGTGAATTTACCAGTTACCTCTGATGTGTACTCTTCATAGTAGCCCAGAACCTTTGAAGGCAGATATTCTTCTCTTAACTTTTTGAATCTTTTATTTATTTTTATCATGAAACCTCCTTTTATTTTGTTTGACGCAAGGAACCCGAAAATTGTTTCAGATTTTTATAGGAAAAAATGCGTTAAGCATTGTTTTATTAATCATTGACTTTGGCAGAGATTTATCTATTTTGAAACTAGTAAGAGAAATTTTGCGTCAAACTAATAAGGAAATAGATTAAATGAAAATCGACATAAATAAATTAAAGGAGGGTTCAACTGATGAATTTGAAAAATTTTATAATATTTATGTTAACAGGATATACACAATTATTTACAGAGTTGTCGGCAATGAGGCGGATGCAGAGGATCTAACTCTTGAGGTTATGATGAAGATTTACAATAAGATACGAACTTTTAAGGGTGAGGCAAAACTCTTATCATGGGTATACAGGATTGCATACAACCATGGAATCTCGCATCTTCGGAGTCAAAAGAAAACAGAATCTCTTGATTCCTTGAATTATACAATCAAGAGTAATAGAGAAGGGCAACTTAAGCATTTAGAAGAGAAAGAAAAAAGAGCCTTTGTAAGGAGGAAGTTGATGGAGTTACCAGAAAAATATAGGGTAGCGATTACTCTGTACCATTTTAATGACCTTTCTTATAATGAAATAGCCGATGTTATGGGCGAAAAAATTGGAACTGTTAAGACTTATATACATCGCGGGAGAAAGAAATTAAAAAGCCTTGTAGGAGAATTGGAATAAGAAGGAGAAATGAAATTAGACGAGATATTAAACTCAATTGCAATTGAAGAAGCGCCTAAAGGTTTAGTTTACAGGTGGAAATTAAGAGTAGGGTTAGAAAAGGAGCTTGTGGGTAGAAAATTACTCTACCCCTATATTATCCTTCCATTCATACTCGCAGGAGTTTGGTGTTATCTAATGATCTTTCAGAAAAATTTATTCAGTTATTATTTAACCGACAGGTTCCCCTGGCTATTAGACCGAATCCTCTTTTTCCTTTCAAAGATTACTTACTCCTTGAATTTTCAAATTTGGACAATAGCATTGTCCTTTTTGGTAGCTTTGCTTTCCTTAACTTGGTATCTTGGAAGGGAGTTAGGTTGGCGCCGAGCGCCAATAAGATTTTAATACAGGATGAATATCAATCTTAAAGAATAGACTATTTTTGGATACCTGGATACTTGATTATTCCTGAATTGGTAAGAATCGAGATACAATTCTCCCCCCCATCCATTCTCACACCAGCATCTATAGGAATTTTTTTATCCTTATAGATGAGAGAATCCTTAAATAAGATTCCAAGTTTACCTTTAAATGTAGTTATATCCATGACCCCTGGAATATACTTTTTTAAAATGAATTGGCCTGATTTTTTGAATTTGTATAATGTATCATCTCCGTAAAGATATAGGGAATCCTTCCCCAGAGCACAACGCTTGACTTCTTTCCAGAGAATGGGCAATTTTCTTCCCGTTGATAGCTGAATCAAATAAGATTCTTCTCCAGCGAGAAGGAGCCAATTAGGATCTGAGTCGATATCATACCCTCCTATATTAATCTGCCCGAGAAATTCGCCTCTCAGGGAATATTTCTGGGTTAAAGATTGCACAATTGATGTTACCCAGATGGAAAAGGGAGAAGAAGAAATTGAATTTGGGTCAAAGATGGAATCAAGCGGAATTCTGCTGGAATCGGATAGGTTTTCTACTGCAATTTTCTCTCTTGAAAGCAAAAGAGTCTGATTTTTCGAATCAACCGTAAGATCAGAGTAAAAAGTGATCAGGTAAAAAAACGAAGAGATAAAGAACATTAAATATTAGCTTTCCTATCCTTTTCTATTCTCTCAATATTACCAAAACTCACTGGAACAGGATAAACCTCTGTGAAGAGGGATTCCCCCTTCAATATCCTTGCAAGATTTCTTCCCAGATTCAATCTTGATTCGTAAACAGATATGTTATCAATGATCAAGTCCGGACGGGCAAAATATACATATTCGATTCCCCTTTCTTCCGTAGATAATGGTTTTATACCACACAATTTATTCCAGTTTCTCCCCTTTTCGGATATGATAACCGTTTATAAAGGATTTTGCATCCATTTTCTTTCTGCCTTGAAGTTTCAACTCTAATACATGAATTTCGCCCTCTTTACAACTAACTACAATCGTATCTCCCGTTTCAATCACCTCTCCTGGGAATCCAAAATCTGTTCTTTTCTCTCTACTTTTCGCCCGTAACAGCTTAAGTCTTTTACCACGAAAATAGCAGTATGCTCCAGGCCTTTTGGATAGGCCTTTTATCTTCCTTCCGATTACCAAACTCTCTTCCTCCCATTTAATCCTCAGCTCCTCTTTTTTGATCCTCGGAGCATAACTTGCTCTTTCTTCATCCTGGGCTATTCTCTTAAGTTCTTTACCTGCTTCAATGTCTCTTAGAATAGACAGGGTTGGTTCAATTGACTCATTAAATAAGCGTTCTTTTAATTCAGTGCATACTTCGTCTTGTTTAATCTGGATTTCTTTCTTAAAAACAATATCACCTGCATCAATACCTTCATTCATTATAAAGATGGTTATCCCGGTCTTCTTCTCCCCATTCATAATGGCTCGGGATACAGGAGCCACCCCCCTGTATTTTGGGAGAAGTGAAGGGTGTATATTTAAGGGGTAATCAACAACATTAAGGATATTTTCCTTAAGGATTGCTCCATAAGAAGCAAGGAGATAAACCTTTACTCCAGTTTCTTTAATAGCATCCTCTATCTCCTTCTTATTTGGGTCGTCAACTTCTATGAGATTAAGGAAGAGTTCTTTTGCGAGAATCCCAACAGGGGTTGGCTGTTTTCCCCTTCCTCTTCCCTTCTTCTTTGGTGTTTTTGTTATAACGAGAGGAAACTCAACACCCGCTTTAGTTAGAGAACGAAGAACATTTGCTGAGAATCCAGAACTTCCAAAAAATATTACTTTCATTTACTCTTTCTTCAAAGCTCTCCCCACCATATTCTTTTCTACTTCTATTTCAGTTTTATCATCAATTTTTATCTTAATCGTATCGTTCTTTATTCGAGCAATTCTTCCATGGATGCCACCCTGAGTTACAACCCTATCTCCTTTTGTGAGAGAATCAATCATTTTGTGGTGTTCTTTTTGCTTCTGCTGGGAAGGACGGATAAAAAGGAAGTAGAATATTGCGAAAATTAAGATAATAAATATAAGCGAAGAAAAACCTCCTTGTCCACAAACTCCTGCAGGGGGTGTTCCACCTTGACCCCCCTTATTTGCTGCTTCTGGCAATCCCGGACAACCCTGAGAGAGCAAAAGATTAAAAAAGAATAACATCAAAACCTCCTTTATATTTGGTTAAAAATCTCTTTGACCATTCTCCTATTGTTTTATTTTCAATATGGCCTCTTATCTCCCGCATCAATTCAATATAGAATGTTATATTATGCAAAGTAGAAAGGTATTTCGCAAGTATCTCATTTGAATTAAACAAATGCCGAAGATAGGCCCTTGAGTAATTTCTGCATGTCGGACAATGACAATCCTCTGAGATAGGTTTTGGGTCATCTTTGAAACGAGCATTTTTTAAATTAATTTTCCCCTCCCGGGTATAGAGAACTCCTGCCCTTGCGTTTCTTGTGGGTATTACGCAGTCAAACAGGTCAATGCCCTTCTTGACTGCCTTAATAATATCAGAAACCTTACCCATTCCCATTGCATATCTGGGTTTCTCTTCAGGTAAATAGGGAAGAATAGAATCTATAACCTCCCAAGTTTGCTCCTTTGATTCTCCCACTATTAGACCCCCAATGGCAAAACCGTTAAAATCGAGTCTGGTGATTTCTTTGGCTGCTTCGATTCTTAGATCAGGGTAAGTTGAACCTTGAATGATACCAAAAAGTTGACCTTGGGAGTTTTTTGTTTTGAAATAATCAATAGCCTTTCTTGCCCATCTATTCGTTCTCTCCATAGCTTCTCTTGCATATCCCTTTCCTATTGGATAGCCGACGCACTCATCCAAAGGCATCAGAATATCAGAACCAAGGCTAATCTCTATATCTATAACACTTTCCGGGGTAAAATGTAAGGGAGCTCCATCAATATGTGAGGAAAACAGGATACCTTCTTCCTGAATCTTCTTTTTACTGGAAAGGGAATATACCTGAAAACCTCCTGAATCGGTTACTATGGGTCCGTCCCAGTTCATAAACGAATGAAGACCACCAAATTCTCTAATTAAATCTTCTCCGGGTCTTATATGCAGGTGATATGCATTAGTGACGAATAATTGAACTCCCAGATTATGAAGATCCCATACAGGCAGAGTTTTAATATCTCCAAGGGTTGCAACGGGCATAAAGGCCGGTGTCTTGATGATTCCGCTTTTCGTCCTGATAATTCCGGTACGGGCTCTATCGCTTTTTGACGTTATCTCAAAATGATTATCATTCATATCAAAAAAGCGGGCAACGGGATTTGAACCCGCGACCACGAGCTTGGGAAGCTCGTACTCTTCCAACTGAGCTATGCCCGCTTGTTAAGATATTACTGAATTTTAGATGAATGTCAAGGTCCAAAGATTAAAATGGAAAATCAAAAAAAATTTAGGTTTATAATAGATTTTGAAGTTGCGCATATAGAATTTTTATTTATATATAGTCTTGGATAGGACAACTTAGAAAAATGAAACTTTTATCTTAGCTAAAAATATATTTTTGATTTAAACTTATATAAAAGGAGGAAAAATGGGGTTATTGAGGAAAGAAGATAGAAAATATCTTCAAGAAGAGTTCAAAAAAAAACTGAAAAGAAAGGTAGAATTGTTGTACTTCACTAACAGGAATGACGATTCAGAATACTCAAGCCAGACAAGAGAACTCTTTGAAGAGCTCGTGGGGCTGAACGATAATCTAACCCTTACAATAAAGGATTGTTCAGATAAAAAGGAGTTTGAAGAAGAAGGTCTTTCTTTTTGTCCAGCGATTAAGATAAAATCAGATAGAAAGGGCTTTATCAATTTCTATGGAACGCCAGCCGGATATGAGTTCAGCACCTTTATCGAGGATATTATCGATAAGGGTTCAGACAATCTTCCTCTATCTTATGATGTTGCCCGGGAACTTAAAAAAATTGATGAACCTGTTGACTTAAAAGTCTTTGTCACGCTTAATTGCCCATATTGTCCAAGAGCTGTCAGAATTGCACATCTCTTTTCCCTAGTTAATGAGAACATAAAAAGTTCAATGATCGATGTTAATATTTTTCCTAAACTTTCAAGGGATCTTCAAATATCAAGCGTTCCCCTTACAATAGTAAATGGAACTGTGAACTTTTTAGGCGCATTACCCGAGAAAAAATTCTTAGCAAAACTCGAAGAGGCTATTAAATAAGATGCAATTCATAATAAGAAAAAAAGAAAATATTGAAGACCAATATCACACGGCGGCAATTATTGGTGCGGGTCCTGCTGGTATAACGGCATCAATCTACCTCGGGAGGGCAAAGATAGATACGGTTGTCTTTGAAAGAATGATCCCCGGGGGATACATTGTTGCAACAGATAAAATAGAAAACTATCCAGGCTTTCCGAATGGAATATCGGGTGAAGAATTGGGTAATCTTATGGAGAAACATCTAAAAAGATTTGATGCGCAAGTTAAAACTGAAGAGGTAACCAATGTAGAATTGGACACTTATCCAATGAAAATTATAACAGAAGAAGGCTCCTACTCTGCGGAAGCTATAATCATAGCAACAGGAACAAAAAACAAAAGATTAGGAGTCCCAGGAGAGGATGAGTTAGTAGGTAAGGGCATATCTTTCTGTGCTATCTGTGATGCCCCTTTCTTTGAAGGGGAGAATATCGTGGTTATTGGTGCAGGGAACTCCGGGGTTCAGGAAGCCCTTTACCTTTCAAAATTCGCAAAGAGCATAAAAGTCCTGGAATTTCTTGATCATCCGACAGCAGAAGGAATCCTTCTCGATCGCCTTAAGCAAAAGGATAATCTCGAATTACTTGTTTCTCAGAGGGTAACAAGCTTTATCGGAAAAGATAGACTCACAGGGGTTGAGGTGGAAGAGAAAACTTCAAAGAAAAAGAAGGTTCTAAAGGTAAAGGGCGCATTCATCTATGCAGGTGTTTCACCTAACACTGATTTCCTCAAAGGCAAACTCGATCTGGATAAAGAAGGTTTTATCAAGACAGATGAAGAGTTAAGGACCTCAAAAGAAGGAGTGTTTGCAGCAGGAGATGTAAGAACAACGAGCCTGCATCAGGTTGCAACGGCTATTGGTGATGGAGCTCTCGCCGCCCATAACCTCAGGGAATATATAGAGGAAAAATGAAAGTAATTGTCTATACCTCATCAAGTTGCCCTTATTGTATGATGGTAAAGAAATTCTTAAAGGGAAATGGGGTCAAGTTCAAAGAGATAAATATAACAAGGCACCCATCAGCTGCAAAGGAACTTATGAAAAAAACCGGTCAAACAGGAGTTCCTGTCACTCTTACAGGAAGCCATAAAATTGTTGGTTTTGATGAACCAAAATTGAGGAGAATCTTAAGGGTAAAATGAAAAAAGTTTTGAAAATATATATCATGACAAGTCTGCTACTCGCTTCTGTTGGTTGCAGCTGTTCAAATAATCCGAAAAAAACAGAAAAGGGAGAAAAAACTGAAGGTCCAGAGGAAACAATGATCGCACCTGGTTTTACCTTAAAAGACCTAAACGACAATGAAATTACCCTTTCAGATTACAGAAACAAAGTGGTTATTCTTGATTTCTGGGCAACGTGGTGTCCCCCTTGCAAAAAAGAAATTCCATATCTNATTCAGTTTTATCAAGAATATAAAGATAAAGGATTGATAGTCTTAGGNATAGGTCTTGATAAAAAGAGCACCTTAGAAAGTTTCAGTAAATCTATAGGAATAAATTATCCCGTTTTAATNGGTAGTAACCTAATAGCCAAAAAATACGGTATAAGAGCAATCCCTACANCCTTCATCCTGAATAGAAAGGGAGAGATTGAGAAGAAATCAGTCGGTTATGCTCCTGGATATGAGAATAAGCTTAAGGAGTCTTTCCTATACTTATTAAAAAAAGGAAAAAATGAATAAGCGTGTATTCGCTTTTACCATAGGTCTTTTTATATTCCTGGCACTTCTAACTTATGGAATAATAACCCAGCAGTTTATTGAGACAGAGAATAATGGCTCTCTCCTCTGTCTTTACTGTCTCGGCATTGGGTAATGTTTCGTTGGGTTTATAACAAGTTCACAAGATTTTCTGTCCTGGCAGGAGCTTTTTTCGCAGGGAACAATTACTTCCACAAAGGAATCTATCAGGGTAAATTTAAAGGTTTCTTTTTCCCTGGTATGAATTGCTACGCCTGCCCTTTTGCCCGATTTGGCTGCCCAATAGGAACACTCCAGTATTTTATAGGAATGAAAACTTTTCCCTCTTATGTTCTGGGGTTTATCGGAATGATTGGAGTGCCTCTTGGAAGAGTTGTATGTGGATGGGTTTGCCCCTTTGGTTTCTTCCAGGAACTTCTATATAAAGTAAAGACCTTTAAGATAAGGGTATCTGAGAGACATACCTATACAAAGTATATAATGCTCGTTTTGGTTGCGATAATCATTCCTTTTATTACTGGGGATTTCTGGTTCTGCAAGTTATGCCCGGTAGGAGGAATTGAAGCGGGTATTCCTCAACTTGCCTTGGATTCCTCTCTTCGTCCCTTGATAGGGAGTTTTTTTTATATAAAATGCGCAATTGTAATCCTTGTGGTTTCTGCATCAATCTTTATAAAAAGACCCTTCTGCCGTTTTGTTTGCCCTCTTGGAGCCTTATATGGACTTTTTAATAAGTTTACATTCTTCCGAATTAAAGTGGACAGGAATAAATGCACCCAGTGCCAAATCTGCCAGAATGTTTGTCCTATGGATGTAAAGATTTTCAAACAACCTGATTCACTTGATTGTATAAAATGTGGAATTTGTATAAAAGCATGCCCCCAGGGTGCTCTGTCTTTTGGTTACGGTCCTTCTTGCGATTTTATCAACCCTTAGATAACATATCTCCAAAAAAGATAAAAAAAATTGCTAAGACTACCTAATGTAATAACTACAACAGCCCTTACAAACAGGAGGGATATCACCAGAAAAAATATGATTCCTGAAACTCCTTGCCTGCTTTGAATTCCAAACGGAAAGGAATCTCCTCCTACTAATATCCCCAATTGCAAAATTTGGACATATTTCTACGATTGAAGGAGGAGTAATATAAGCAGAACTCCAGGGGGAGCTACAATTACCTCTGAATTTAGCGAGGTATTTTTCATCTTTATCATAATAACTATTCAAGTCAGAGGGATGCAGGTCTGGAGTAAATTTAATAACAAGCTTAGTGTCACAGGTTTTAATCTTCCTGATTAAATCACCTGATACTCTGTAATCCTCATTATCAAAAACAGCCCCTTTCCAGTAGTGAGGTTCTACCCCAAAAATATCTGAAAATTTCCTCAGATCGGATGGATTAATTGATAAAATATGAAGGAAGTTTAAAACCTCGAAATTATTTCCCTCGGCAAAAGATATAATAAAATCAGGTTCAGTTAATGGATTCAAAAGAGAATACAGAAACAACATTGGTTTCCTTTTTCCCTGTTTTTTCTTTTGTAAGTTGATTGCCTTGATACCATCTATAACTCTGGAAAAAGCCCCTGGAACCCCACGAATGGCATCATGAACATCCGGGGGTCCATCTATTGATATTTTCAGACGATCAACCCCAGTGTAAACGATCATTTCAGCGAATAAAGAGAGAAGAGTTCCATTTGTTACAATACTCAATGAGAGACCTCGGCTCTTTATAAAACGAATTAACTCTTCTATATCCGGATACAAGAACGGTTCTCCCCCACTCATACTATAACGGGGTCTTAGGCAATTTAGTTCTCTTACAACTCTCTTTGCTAAAGGAAGGGGAATAAATTCGAGTTTTGGCTTAATATGCTGAAGAAAACACATTTTGCATTTTAGATTGCATTTCTCAGTTAGATAAAAAGAAACCACCTGAGGGTAGGGTACATAACCTCCAAGAGGATGGGTCAGTTTTCTTGAAAAAGAACCTGCAAACTTACCTGCAAGAATAAAGGGAAGATTCCAGAAATCCTCTTTCAAACTTTCAATTCTCATAGAATTATTATAGGAGGGGCGGTAAAAAAGTAAAGGGAAAAATAAACTTAATGGATAAGGTATTCACGGGTTATCCCTATAATTCTATCCTTTTCTTTCCATCCCATTATACCGCAAAGGAGTATGAAGGATATTATTCTTAGATTTAGTGAATTACCCAATGCAAATGGAATAGCAAACAGGAGAATGCCAATCCCGAGATCGGAGAAAATAGCACGGAAATCGTAGTTCACTGGAAAGAATTTTTCTGCTACAAGATAGGATATTAACGCAAAGAGCAGGTAGGAGAAAAAAGTTGCGATTGCAGCGCCCATAATTCCCAAATGAGGGATGAGAAGAATGTTCAAGACTATATTTATTATAAGAGAAAAAAGAGCTATTGGAAAGAGGAGGGCAGTGCGGGATTTTATAAAGAAACCAGCGGTAAATATCTCTTCAAGACCAAACAGAATATATGAAAAAGCAATGACAGGAACAATTGTCATGGCTCTGTAATATTCCTTGCCCACCATTAGATGGAATATTTCAGGTGTAAAGAAAGACAAAATTCCCCAGAGTATCAGTGAAAGGCGAATAAATATCACGGTTAAATTAGCAAAGGTCTTTTTCTTCTCGGGGTTGTTGAAGAAAAAAGGAATCCAGGATATTCTAAACCCATGGACCACTATCCCCATTACAGTACCAAACTGATAACCCAGGGTATAAACCCCGGCTTCCCCCAGACCAACCATCCATTTTATTATCCATCTATCTGCAAGGTCAAGGCCTATCCATGTAACAAAAGAGAGGGGAAGTAGAGGCAATCCATACTTTAATAAATTTTTTATTGGAGACCAATTTATCTTAAGAGTAGTAAATCTATGCAATTCTGGACATAGAAGGGCGAACAAAAACAAACCACTACCAAGATTACCAAGCAGAACTCCTCCAACACCCATCTTGAAGTAAAGCACAAAGAGGATATTGAGTCCAAGATTTAGAACAAATCGAATGGTATTGACCATCACAAATTTCGCAGAGCGATTTTTAATTCGTAAAGTCAGAAGGCCTGGCTGGACAAGAAATTCTACCCATATAGTTAGGGTTGCAAGTTGGATAAGATAACCATCTCCTGGGGAGATAAGAAGTTTTGCAATCCAGGAAGATGAAATAAGAAGNAATGTAAGAGAAAGGCAAGAATATAGTAAACGAAAAAAGAAAAAACGACTGAANACTTCCTTCTCGTCAGCGCCTTTTTCAGTGAATTGCTTCAGGAAAGCGTCATTCAGGCCAAGGGAGAAAAACAAAGCAATAGCACTTGAGTAAAGATAGATTATCGCAAGTTCTCCATACTGGGAATTTGTAAATTGATGAGTATAAAGAGGAATCAGAAAAAAACCAATAGCCTTTTTTAGAAACAGCCCGATTCCGTAAATTATAGAATGTCCGAAAAGCTCTCTAATGCTACCCGGAAGAGGATTCCATTTACAGAGTTAACTCTAAGTAATCCCGAAATATACCCTGAGCTCCAAGACTTTCTTTAAAACGCCCAAGACCAAAATTTGGTTCCATATTTAGAGTGAAGGTCCCCAGGTCAAGGAATTTATNATGGTTTCTATAAGCCCATTTCAAGACTTCATAAAATAGTAGATTTACNGGTCTCAGGTGTTGATATTCCTGATTATGACTGATATAGAAAGCAAGGACTACTTTTTTATTTGCCTCGAATAAAACAGTTCCAGCTATTTGNTGATTTTTATAAAATGCTGAGAATAATCGTATCCTTTTNGGAAAGAGTTCTTTTAACCTGAGGAGTTCATCCAGAGTATGGGTAGGGGTCGTATTATGTCGCATCGCAAGATTGTTCTTTAAAATCTCATAAAAATCCTTGAAACTTCCCCCTTCTCTGACCGTTACACCTTCCCTCTTTGCTTTTCTCGTTGCAGTTCTTGCCTCTTGCTTATATAAGGTAAAAGGCTTTTTTGATGTGGGTATATATGCTGATAACTCTCTCTTTTTGTAGGTAAAATTTCCCCTCTGAAAAACAAAGCTGAGATAATTGCAAGGTATTGTTTGGTATATTATAGGAGGAAGAGTCATCTCGACCTTCTTGATTTTTATCTCCTTTAAATAATTAATTAGTGAATCCACAATGTCATGAGTCTTTTTTATGGAAAGGGGTCCCTGGAGAACAAACCCTCCGTAGGATGCACCTGGATGGGAAGTGATGACACCAGATTTATATGCTGCAGGAAAGACAGACAGCCATTTTTTATTTTCCTGGACAACTAAACTTTTGTCATTAAATTTATTAGGAGGGTGATAGGAAAGAAAACGTCTTGTATGAAAAATTGTCCCATTCCAGGAAGTCCTTACAAATTCATCCCATTTGGGGGAATCGTTGGGTGAAAATTCCTTAATATGTGTGCTCACTATCGGGAAATTTCCCTTCTTCCACCTCTTTTTTGTACTGACTCAATGCATTATGGATAATCTTCTCAAGATTAGCATACTGCTTAGCAAATTTTGGTTTAAAACCAAATGATAATCCCAGTACATCATTCACTACGAGTATCTGCCCATCAACATCCTTCCCTGCACCAATTCCATATACAGGAATCGATATCTCCCTGCGAATTTCCCTTGTAAGCTCGGGCACTATAGACTCAAGGATAATTGAAAATACTCCGCAATTTTCAAGGATTTTTGCCGATTGAATGGTCTCTTCCCATTCTTTTTTCTTTTTCCCGGTTACTCTATATCCACCAGTTTGGAAATAATACTGAGGGTTTAAACCTATATGACCCATAACTGGTATACCGGCATGGATGATAGCTTCTATATTGCGGATATTCTTTGCTCCCTCAAGCTTTACTCCAGAAGCTCCTAATTGCATAAATTTGCCTGCATTCTTAATCGCTTCTTCAGGAGATGTCTGGAATGATAAGAAGGGCATATCCGCTATAACAGGTGTCTTCGTAGCCCCTCGAACGACTCCTTTTGTAAAAGTAAGCATATCTTCCATAGTAACCGGGATAGTTGTGGGATAACCCATCTCACACATTCCAACTGAATCTCCTACGAGTATCCAGTCGATGCCAATTTCATCTGCTATCCTTGCTATGGAATAATTATAAGCAGTTATGCCTACAACTAATTCATTATCTTCTTTTTTCTTGAGTAGATTCCTAATAGTTGTTGGACTATATTCCAATTCTTCCTACCAGTCTCACTTTGTTCCCAACGGAAATGTTCATATTACCCATAATAGATGTTATATAGCCTGAGGAAGTTCTTCCTTTCACATTCACTATCTGGATTTTCCCAAGAGGAACAATTGGAGCTTCTTCTTCTTTTGCCCCTGCTCGTAGGTTGTAAATTAAGAAAATATCTCCCGGTTTAACCTCTCCTTCTCCAGGTGTTATATAAACAATGGAAAAAGGCTTTATTATTTCTTCTTCGTTTTTGAATGCAATAATTTTACCCTCAACACCAAGGGTAGTGGGTTTTATCTCTCCTTCCACAGGTTCAGGAGGATTGCATTCCATAAAATAATCACCCTTTTCAATTGGCTCGAAGGATTCTAATATGCGAGCAACTGAAATTTTGTCGCCTGCCTTAATGATCTTCAATACTCCTTTTATCCTGACTATTCTTCCATATCCGCCCACACCTCTACCCCACTTAAAGACAGTATATAAGTTATCTTTTTGGATCCCGTCGAATAATCCTTTATTCAATTCAACTTTTTCACCAAGAACAATACTAACACCTTTCTCACCAGAAGAAGAATGCGTTTCTATAATTTTTCCCAATTCTAAATTTTTTTCATCCGATATGAAACCTGCAAGGAAGGCACCCTTTTGAGTGAAGGCATAATTCTTTCCTTGAACAACAGAAAAAATCTCGGTTTCCTCAGAGGGTTTATAAGCCTCTTTTGAGAGGGCAGGAATCTCTTCCTCTGGCTGCCCAATTGTCTTTTTATAACCTTTTTCAGTTTCTGTGGTCATTACGATTCCTTCCTTTACCGGAAAGACACCGAACTCTTCTTCTGGAATTGAAGGAATAACGAATACCTCTCCCGGGTAGATCCAATGAGGGTCTGCTATAGAATCCTGGTTAGCTTTATAAATTACAGGCCAGAGAAAGGGATCTTTATAGTAATAACCCGCAATATCCCATAGGGTATCCCCCTTTCTTACTAAATGTTTGGTTATGTTAGTAGCTCCAATGATAGCAATTGCAACAATGAAAATGATTAAGATACGAGTTATTATTTTTTTCATTTTTTCTCCTTTGCTTTAACAAAGTTTAATTCCAAATCGGAAATAACCTGGGTTAAATAACCTTCTTCCTCTTTTTCAAGATTTCCTTTTGTCTTTTCTCGAAGCACCCTGAGAGAATCAATCAGATACTCTGTCGTTTTTAGATCCTTTTTCTTTTCTCCAGTTGTCGGATTTTCAACCAATCCCAAAGAGATGTAAGCACCTGTAGCCATTCTTAGAACAATGGAAGCAAAAGAGGCTTCTTCAAAAGAATTTTCCATATGACTTCAAACCTCTCTTGACCAGAAGACACGGAGATGGTCTTCTGAAAATTTATACTCCACTTCACCATTGTAAGATTTGTGGAGAATATTCCCTATTCTGTGGGCAAGGGTATCGGTGGTAGTTTTTATTATATACTGATTCTCATTTTCTTTCTCAACGCTGATGATTCTCTCTAAAGGATTCTTCTGGATAGCTCTTTTTTCTTCACCCTTTACTGTATTTATGATATCTTCTCTGTGCTCCTGAATGAAATTCCCCGAGACAAAAACCAACCCCATTGGGTAATCATCCTCTTTCTTGCGACAGGCAGGACATTTCTTTTCCCCATAATTTCCATTCAATTGTATCTCGCGTTTTAAATCTTCATCAAACTTCCAGCGTTTGTTGTGGTATATTGCACCACATTCGGGACAAATATTTGGATCTCCATAATTTATGTCTTGAAGGTAAGGATCATCAATAACGGAATTTCCACCTCTTCTTTTATATATTTTATCCATTTTTTCTTTTCACCTCCGTTGCCTATAATGGGCGAAAGAGGACTTGAACCTCTGGCCTCCTGCTTGTAAGGCAGGCGCTCTCACCGGACTGAGCTATTCGCCCTTATATTTATATATAAAATTACGAATTGCTTTTGTCAAGGTCTTCTTTCCCCAGTTTATTTCAGGAAATGCAAATCAGTTGTGAATCCAAGGAAATTCTTGAGGATCTTTTTTCCATATTTCTCTGAACGTTCAAAATGGAATTGAGTTCCGAAGACGGGCAGAGAGGAATGTGCTATTGCTTCAATACAGAAATCTGAAGCCATAAGAGGAATAAGGGGAGTAGAAACTGCCGTTACATATTCCTGGTGACTTTCAGGAAATTTTGCCCGATTCGGTATACCAGAAAAGAGGAAGTGGTCTCTTAGCTTATTCACTCCCAATAGGTCTTTTATCTCCTTCCCCTGCATAATTACAGCACCAAAAGCACGACAGATTAGCTGAAATCCAAAGCATATTCCGATTAATGGAATCTTTGAATTCCTGACAAACGAAAACCACTCATCTTCGTAATCCCCTTGCGTTATAAGACGCTCTGAACCAGAAAGGAAAATAGCATCAACCTCTTGCCCACGAGAGTCAAAATCCATGATAACTACATCGCTCTCTTCCTGGATGAAATTCTTCAACTTCTCTATTCTTTCCTCTTTTTTATAGAAATTAATAAGCCCTATCATTTAATCTGGATTGCATCAGGGTCATCCGTCACTATCTCAAGACCGTATTTCTCGTGGTCTATAAGTATCCCTGTTAACTCAACAGAATCCTCACTCAGTTTCTCAAAGTCAAATCCTTTTTTCTTAAGTTCCCTAACACCTTCCTTCCAGAGAAGGAAGGTAAAGGCTCCTTTACCACGCCCAAAATCAAGGAAAAGATGACCCGAACCGGATATATTCCAATGGCTGGGTTTACCAACAATCACAACCCCTTCCCCTATGTGTTGGCGAAGTTCTGATGTATTATAAGGATCAAGGGTTAGTACCTCTCCAGGAGATGTTGAACGCTTCCATATTTTCAAAAATTCTTTTTCAAACTCTTGGATTAATTCCTTATCTCCCTTGATGATCAAAAGATTCTCATCATTTAACACCTCTGCAGAATGAGTCCAGTTATAGGAGCCAGTTATAAGAACCTCGCCATCAATTATTGCGAACTTGTTGTGCATAATGCCTGGATATTTCCCCTTTGTTGCTTTATGAGTTTTATCCAGTCTTACATCTACACCCTTCTTATCCAGAAAAAAATGTTTCGAGTAATTGGTTTTTCTTGCCTCACTGCCATCCATAACCGCCCTAACTTTCACTCCCCTTCTTTCCGCAGAGGCCAGAGCGTTTGAGAGCTCTCTATCTGTTAATATATACATAGCAACATCTATATTAATTCTTGCACTGGATAACTCTCTGATGATCGCATTTCTTGCCCCACCTCCCGGACTAAAGAATGCCTGAATCGAAATAGAAATTATCAAGAAAAACATCTTTCCTCCCTTTTACATCAACTATTCAAGATATCTCCCCTTTTATAATAGGGAAAATTTGATGAATAGCTTGTTTATTGAATTTATCAAAAAAATCTAATATCTATCCATCTAAATAAAAAAAGCAAGTCTAATTACAATAATAGACATTTCCTCCATAATTTTGTGCTTTATATTCGAAGTTTTATCTCTTTAAAACTAAAAAGTATTATTTAGTCATGAAGAGCCCAATTATCCCTGCAATAATGGCGAGGATACCCACAGGAATGGCAAGGGCGGTCATTACTGTCCCCAGTTGTTTTTTTGCCTCTTTCCTCTTGGGGATAAGTTTCAAGAGGTCAAAGATCAATAGAGCGCCAGCAATAATCCCCATAATTCCCTGAAATGTTCCAGAAGCTCCGTGCACTCCCCAGAATCCTACACAGGTAAGTATTACGACAATACCGAAGGGTATCTTTAGAGCCATAAGAGCATTTAAAGAGTCTTCCATCTCGCTGAATACTTTCCATTTCTTAAGAAGATCCATTATAAGGATAAGACCACCTAAAATCAAAAACTCCATAATTTACCTCCTTTATTCCTCTATTATTTCTACATTTGCTCGAGGAACGGTTAAAATTTTCCCCTCCTCTGTTTCGACCTTCAATATCCTGACCTTTGATTCTGTTTCTATGAGTTCAAGATCGGAGGGGAGTTCTGCTACCTTTCCAATAGTCCCAAAATAAGGCTCCCTGATTATTCGAACCATTTCACCTATTTCAACCCCTCTGGAGTAATCCTTTGGTTTCTGGGTGGTTGTAGTCTTTTCAAGAGGGATGACCACTTCAGGGCGAAGCACACCAGCTCTTATCTGAGTGGCTCCATTTATAGAAGCCAGCTCTCCTTCATGTTGTGTTAGAAGCCTATAGGCATGGGATGACATATCCATTTTCCCAAATCCTTCGGTGATTATGATGGTTATTCCTCTATTCTCATTCCCGGTTATAGCCACGCCGATTTCGTAACCAAGAAATTCTTTCAAAACTTCGTCTCCAATTCCCCCAACAACAAGACCAACAGCTCCTACCTTAACTGCCTTTTCAAGAGCTTCCTTTGTTACATAGGATCCTCCAATGAGAACCTTCCCATTATGACTTTCATCAATGAGATTTGGTTCTACAACTTCTTTTCTATTGTCAACAATTGGCTGAATTATACCCCTATTCTCCCCACCAATTCCGAAGATACCTTGAACGAAAGTCACTGTGGATTCTACAACAACCCCTTCGTTTTCTATTATATCAACGATAGACCCATCCATATATGCATCAACTTCGACCGGTGTAGGGGTTCCTCTGAGGATGAGTTGTCCTGTAATATCAGAAACAGTTTCAATAGAACCCTTTATAGGGGATTTGATTTCTGTTTTAAAGAGACCAAAAAGACCTGTAGACTTGGCAATAACTTCCCCTTCCTCAACAGGTTCTCCTTCTTCCTTTATCATAAAGTGCTTTAATTCCTCAGGTATAACCCCCAATTTCCCAGCAAGATTTACTGTTTCCACATCTCCCGGTAATTCTGTTCGTGCAACAATATCCTCTCCCTTTACCCTATCACTAACATCAACCAAAACTTCACCTTTAAGGGGCAGCCTCCTCTCTTTTCTCAACTTGTAATTCGTTGTTACCTTTAGTCCTGGAGTATATGCATGAGCCATTATCTCTCCTTTTCGTCGGGATAAACGGATAGAGCTTTATTCCATTCCTTCAACTTCTCACGCCTTTCTTCTTCGTTTCCTGGTAGTTCTAAAGGCCTTCCCCGACAATCCACAATAACTCCAACAACGCCGCCTCTTAGGGTTGCTTCAATCTGCTTTCCCCTGCCTTCACCTAAATCAAAATACTTTGATGGCTTGATAACAGCTTTTACCTTCTCCCCTTCGTCCAAAGGTATGAGTTTCATCTCGCCTGAAAAAACCTCTATAGATTTACCGTTTATCTCAATCTCTATAGAGGTTCTTCCATATGGAGCGCTCCCAACAGGGGCAATACAGGTTCCAAGCCATACCAGGCAATCCTTCTCAAAGACCTCTGTAGCTGCTTTTTTATGAACTGTTGAAAGAACTCCAAGGTGAGGCATCATAAATATTGAGTCAACTGCTAATTTTGTTATCCCTTGGGGCTGGAAGGAATCTACTAACATAAAAGCTGCCTGGGATCTATTCGGCGCATGAGAAAGAGTTCCTCCCGAGCCTACGATAAGATCGAGTTTCATCATATCAACAAGGGTTATCCCTGTTGATACCTGTTCAAATGCATCCGATATCGTTCTTTCCTGCTGAACCCCTTTGAGACCCACTGCCATCTCTTTATGCTGTTCTAAGGCTAATCTTAGAGCCTCCCTTGCTAATGCTTGCTCCAGTTTCAGCTCCTTAAGAGACATAGGCACAGTCGTTGGCCTTATCATTTTATTTCGGACTCTATTCCCAAGGTCGTCTCTTGTCATCTTGAAGGGGACCCAACGAAGAACACTCTCCATTCCTGCTTCACTGAGAACATTGGATACAGAATAACTCATCCCAAGGTTAGCTGAAACAGTCCTATTGAATGCACCTCCAAAAACAGAAAAAATATCGGTGGTTGCCCCTCCAATATCCACACCCATTACATTTATATCCTCTTTATCCGCAATGGCCTGGATCATGCTCCCAACTGCACCCGGAGTCGGCATAATGGGAGCATTTGTCCAATTCATCAGTTTTTTATAGCCTGGAGCGTGAGCCATCACATGTTCCATAAATAACTCGTGTATTGCATTTCTTGCTGGTCCCAATTTCTCTTTTTCAAGAACAGGACGTAGATTATCGACAATTGTTAAGGCTGTTTTCTCTTCCAATCTTTCTTTCACTGCTTTCCTTGCATCCACATTTCCTGCAAAGATCAAAGGGAGTTCATAACCCTTTCCAAACCTTGGCTGTGGATCGGCCGCCTCGATTGTCTCTGCTAATTCGACCACATGGGAGACGGTTCCCCCATCAACCCCTCCAGATAAAAGTATCATATCCGGTCTTAAGTCCCTTATTAATTCTATGCGCCGGTGAGGTTTTCTTCTATCATTTGTTGCAATGACATCCATAACTATTGCACCAGCACCTAGGGCTGCTCGAGCTGCACTCTCTGCGGTCATTTCTTTGACAACTCCTGCTACCATCATCTGCAAACCTCCTCCTGCACTGGAAGTAGAAACATAAAGGTCTATTCCAGAACTACCCTTCGCAGGGTAGATTAACTCTTCTCCTCTCAATATTTCTCTTCCTGTTAATTCCTCCACCTCCCGAATGGCATTTAAGACTCCTCTTGTTACATCCTCAAATGGAGCCTCTACAGTTGTTGGAGCTTCTCCTCGAATTACCAGTCTGTATTCGTCACCCTTTTTTTCTATGAGTATCGCTTTAGTGGTTGTGCTGCCACAGTCAGTTGCCAGAATTCTCTTTAGATCCTTCTTCTCCTTCATTAGACCTCCTTTCTAATTCCTGGATGAGATACTCAACATTCTTTCGATCTTCTAATAAAACTGTTACCTGCCAGTACGCTTTTGAATTAAACAATAACTGAACAAAGGGATTTGCCATAACCATCATTTGACTTCCAATAAAACTTAAAGGCTTTAATGATTCCAAAAACATTATAGCCGGGACTACAAGTTTTCTGTCAACCACTTTTCGGGCAAGTTCCCCAAGTATTTCATTCCTTTTCTCCTCTGGAATATCCTCGGGAGACAATATCTTATTCAGGTAATTCTCGTCGCCACCGAACATTTAATTCCTTATTTGCTTTTACTTCATCTAACCTACCCACTGGAGTTGTTTGTGGTGCTTTCTTTAATTTATCTGGATTCTCTTTTGCTTCCCTTGCAATTCCCTTCATAGCATTTATAAAGCCATCCAGTGACTCCCTGGATTCTGTCTCGGTTGGTTCCACCATCAACGCTTCATGGACAATAAGCGGAAAATAAATTGTTGGTGCATGGAAGCCATAATCCAATAATCTTTTTGCTATATCCAGAGCCCTGATTCCAAATTCTTTAAAGTTTGAACCCGATAGAACAAATTCGTGCATACAATTTTTCCCATAGGGTAGATTATAGTCTTCTTTTAATTTGGTTAATAAATAATTGGAATTTATTACTGCTTGCTCACTCACTTCCCTAAGACCTATTGCACCGAGCATTCTAATATAGGCATAAGCCTTAATCATTACAGAGAATGCTCCGTAAAACCCGGATACCTTCCCTATGGAATGCTTAATATCCCAGTTAAAATAATATTTCTCATTATCAAAATCGATAATTGGGACAGGGAGGAATTCTTTTAAATAACCTCTAACTGCAACAGGACCACTGCCGGGACCTCCTCCTCCATGAGGGGTGGAGAAAGTTTTATGCAAATTGAAATGCATTATGTCAACGCCAAAATCTGACATTTTTGCCTTTCCCATTAGAGCATTTAAATTTGCACCATCCATATAGAGAAGAGCACCGTAAGAATGAAGAATCCTGGCAAGTTCTCCAATATGAGACTCAAAGATTCCAAGGGTATTGGGATTCGTAATCATAAGAAGCGCTACATCCTCACTCATAACTTCTTTCAAATGGTCCGGCTCCAGTATTCCGTCTTCACTGGATTTTACTTCTCTTACTTTAAATCCAGCCCTTGCGGAGGATGCAGGGTTAGTGCCATGGGCTGTATCAGGGATAAGAACTATTTTTTTATCTTTGCCAATCGAATTAAAATAACCTCTTGCGATCAAAAGACCTGTTAATTCACCGTGGGCACCAGCTTTTGGTTGGAGGGTAATTGCATCCATCCCTGATAACTCCTTAAGGTATTCCCCAAGTTCGAACATTAATTTAAGAGCGCCCTGTATTGCGGTTTCTGGTGTCTCAGGATGGAGATTCATAAATCCTGGTAAACTCGCTAGATCTTCGGATACCTTAGGGCTATATTTCATTGTACAGGAGCCAAGTGGATACATCCCTTTATCAACATGATAGTTCATATCGGAGAGTTTAATAAAATGTCTCATCAATTCTGGCTCTGATATTGATGGAAGTTGTAAGGAATCCAATCGAAGTTGTGATGAATCAAATAATTCACTCACCTGGAGCTCTTCAACATCTGATTCTGGAATATAGTTGGTTTCCCTTTTCCCTGTGTATTCATTCAATAATTTCATATGTTTAATAATATACAACAAGGCCCAATTGTCAAGTTATCTTATAACAGTTTATGGATACCTCTTGACTTATTTAGATTATTCCTTATGTTAATTCAGATAAAAAAGAGGAGGCTTTATGATATATCTATTGTTAATTTGTTTGTTTTCTACGGACCAACAAAAAACACCAATTGCAATTATAGCAGACAAAGAAATCTACAAAGAAGATATCGCTAATTTTACTTCAACTAACGAGTATCTTAAAAAATTGGTCTTCTTTAAAATCGCAAAAGAAAAGGGATATGATGATTCCGTAAGGACAAAGGTTGAAGGAAACTTTAGCGAGAACTTGATAAGGGAACTGTATAAAAAAGTGGTTTCAAAATCAAAAGTTAATTTAGCTGAGTCCAGAATACTTTACAGAAAACTCGGTAAAGCCTTCAAAGTCAAACTCATTCAAACCGAAGATTTCAAAACCGCATACATTGGTTGGGCAGAAGTAATGAGGGGTAAAGATTTCGATGAAGTCTCCGAGAAGTATTCATCAGATATAAAATTGAAGAACAAAAAAGGTGATATTGGTTGGGTAAGATGGGACTATTATCCCTCAACCCTCCTGAGAAAGGCATTCAGGATGAAAGAAGGAGAGGTTTCTTTCCCATTTAAAGAAAACAAAAAGTGGAATGTTATTAAGGTAGTAGAGATTAAGGATATAAATCTTCCGAGTTATAATACTGTAAAAAATGGAATAACTGATCATATACGCCAATTAAAAGTCAAAAACTTATCCGATAGACATATTAATTACGCAAGGCGAATTCTTAATGTCGAGATTAATCTCAAGGGCCTCCTGCTGCTTTTTACTAGAATGCCCGCATCAAAAGGAAAGATAGTCAGCTCAAGGCCTGAGTTTAAACCAGAAGATATGGATAAGGTTCTGGCAAGGAGTGCAATTGGGGAATACACGATTCGAGAGCTCGAGGAAGCAATCAAAAGATTAAAAGGCGCTCCTCCCTTTGGAAAAACTGAAATAGCAAAAAAATTCATTGAATGGCAAGTTATTTATAACTTCCTGACTATTGAAGCCAAAAGATTGGGTTTCCATAGGAGGCCTGACCTCTCCAGAGAATTCAGGAGCGAACTTATAAATTCAACAATCCGCAACTGGAAAGCTCATGAGATTGAAACCAAAATTAACCCCACGGATGAGGAATTAAAGAATTTCTACAAACAAAATAAAGAAAATTATCGAAAACCTGAAAAAAGAAAAGTATATGCGATTGAAGTAAAAACAAAAGAGGAAGCAAAAAAGATCAAAGAAGAACTCTTAAGGGGAAAGAGCTTTGAAAACCTGGCTTCAAAGAAATCAATAGGTCCCGGAGCAAAAAGGGGTGGTCTCCTCGGCTATATAACGAAGGTTGCAAGAGGAGCCATCGGGAAAGAAGCTTTTCGCCTCCGAAAGGGGCGGACCTCAAATCCATTTAAAATTGAGAATGGATGGGCTATTATTAAAGTAACCGATATTAAAAAATCCTACATCCCGGAATTCTCAAAATATCGCTACCCTATAAGTGAAGATTGGAAAAAAGAAAAGAGAGAAAAAATAGAAAATGAAATCTTCGAGAAAAATAAGGAAAAGTATGGGGTTCAGATATTGACTAAAACAAAGTAAAAAAACATCCAATGAAAAATCATAAGAAGAGAAAGAAAAAACAAAATAAAAAGGAGGAAAATGTGTTTTTAAAAAGAAGCTTACTTCTCCCTATACTCATCGGACTTATGTTACTTCCTGGTTGCAAAAAGGGAGAAAAAGAGGGGAAAGTTGTGGCAAGGGTAGGTAAAAGCACCTTAACCGTCAAGGAGTTAATTAACCTTGTGTCTCCACAGATATTAATTCAAACCAACAGAGAGACCCGGGAGAGTATCCTTGATAACTGGGTTACCAATGAAGTGGTATACAGGGAAGCTTTAAAGAAAGGATTCGGGGAAAAACCAAAGGTAAAGGAACAGATTGAAGAGCTTAAAAAGCGAATAGTAACTCAGGTTTATGTTCAGGAAGTCCTTTCAAGTGCTGCTTTTGTCACTGATCCTGAAGGGAGGGATTACTTCAATAATCACAGGGATGAATATAACACGATTATTGAAGCATCCCATATATCTTCAAATTCCGTAGAGGAAGCAAACGAGATTCTTTCTAAATTAAAAGGAGGTACGAGTTTTTCTTCGCTTGCAAGGAAATATTCGACAGATTCTTCAACAGCGAGTAAAGGTGGATACTTGGGATCCTTCAGACGAGGGGACCTTGCCAAGCTTCCTTTCTTTGAGAAAAATGCCTTTACCCTTAGAAAACCAGGGGAGATAACAAACGTTGTTCAGACAGAATTTGGTTTTGATATTATAAAGCTTCACTCCAGGAAGAAATCTAAGGAAGAGGTAGAATATAAAGATGTCTCAGAGTCGATAATGCAAATACTCAGACAGGAAAAGTTNAGGGNGAAAACAGAAAGTCTTATTGATTCGCTAAAGGCCATTTATAAGACCGAAATTTATCCTGAAGTTTTAGAAAAAGAGCTGGGTCTGGCTACACCTTCTGGAACAATTCTTCCACCTGCTAAATCTGGAGAATAATGCCTATATTTCTATTGTTTCTTTCTTTCGATAAACTTGTTTGCATTGTTGACAAAACACCTGTAACAGAACAGGAAATAAATTATCTCTCCCAACTATATCCCGGGAGGGATCCAGGCGCACTTCTGGATAAGATGATAATGAATAGACTAATTGTAAAAAGCGCCAGCGAAGAAACGATAGCAGTGAGTGATGAAGAAGTAGCAAGTGAAAAGAAACGCCTACTCGAGAACGTCCCTGCTTTTAGAACTTTATTAGCAGATCCCTATATAGATTCACTCTACACCGAGGAACTTAGGGTCCAGGGTTACACCACGAAACTGACACAGTATAAATTCCGAAGTAGGTTGCAGACCTCACCCATTGAGGTGGAAAATTTCTACAAAAATTATAAGGATTCCCTTGCCTTACCGGAAACTGTCACTCTGGAACAATTAAGGGTTCCTGTAATCCCTGAAGAAAAAGATAGATTTTTGTTTAGTGCAAAAAAGATACTCTCTGAATATCAATCAGGCAAAGATTTTGCTTCTCTTGCAAATAAATATTCAGAAGATCCAGCAAGCAAATTTATTGGTGGAGAACTCGGAAGCTTTAAGTTCCAGGACCTTCCTCAATACTTTTCTGGAGTTCTCAACCTCTCTGAAGGAGAAGCGGACATATTTAAATCTCCAATGGGTTACCATATCGTTAAAGTGAATAAAAGGGGGCCAGGTCTCTTAGGTCTCGCACATATATTCTTAAAGTTTGACTTTACTGAAAAAGAACTAACTAGAGGAAAAGATAGGGCAATGAAGATAAGGGAAGCCTGGTTTCAAGGAGACTCCACCTTAAACGACCAAATTACTCAGATGGGAACAATACCCATCCAATCACTGGGATATCTTCTTTCTTCAGTAATTGATACAATCGATGTATCCAAGATAAGCCAGCCACTTTTTGAAGGAGATAATTTTTATCTCTTGCGAATTACTGATAAACAAAAAGGTAGAATCCCGACCTTTTCCGAAGTGAAAGATAACATTCGCAATTTGCTCCTTCAAGAAAAGATGCAGAAGATATTACAAGAGTGGTCCAAGGAAGCAAAAGAACATATATATGTGAAAAAACTATGAGGTTAGACCTATTTCTCAAAAACACAAGGATAATAAAAAGGAGGTCCGCAGTAAAAGAACTCATCCAAAAGGGCATAATAACCATTGGAGGAGAAAAACCAAAAGTTTCAAAGAAGGTCAAAGAAGGAATGAATATTAAAGTTGGGGATAGGTCTTATGAAATACTTAAAATTCCTGAAAGAGGAATCAAAAAAGATGAGGGGGAAAAATATTATAGGATCATAGATGATCGGAATTACTCTGGGTGACCCTGGCGGTATCGGTATCGAGGTTGTTCTAAGGGCTCTCCCCCATTTTGATAAGGCCTTTATTCTCTTTGGTAATAAAAAGGCAGTTGAATATTATTCCCACAGATTAAATCTCCCTTTACCAAAAAATGCTCGAATAGTCAATATCCAAGGGAATTTCAAAGTAGGAGAAATTTCAGCAGAAAATGGCAAAATTGCATACAACTCAATAATTGAAGGTATAAAAGCGGTCAGGGATGGAGTATGTAAGGCAATCGTGACAGCTCCTATTCATAAAAAGGCTATGCACCTCGCTGGTTATAATTATCCAGGCCATACCGAGTTGTTTGCAGAAAAATTATTTTGTGACAGGTATGCTATGATGATGGTCTCGGATAATATGAAGGTAATCTTCGTAACGACCCATATCCCCATATCAGTAGTATCCTCAATCCTATCAAAGGAGGAGGTAATCCAGAAAGTTAAACTGGCGCAGGTGAACCTTAAGCATTACTGGGGTATTACCAGTCCATCCTTTGGCATTCTTGGATTGAATCCTCATGCAGGAGATTCAGGACTCTTTGGAACAGAAGAAATTAAAATATTAAAGCCTGCCATCCGGGAGCTAAAAGAGAAAGGATTCAATGTGGAAGGACCCTTTCCGCCAGATACATATTGGGTATCTGAGAAAAAGGATTGCACAGTGGCTTTATACCACGACCAAGGAATGATTCCGTTTAAGCTAATGAGTTATGGTAGAGGAGTAAATGTTACTCTGGGCTTACCCTTTCCCAGGACCTCTCCAGACCATGGCACAGCCTTTGATATTGTGGGGAAAGGTTTAGCAAATTTTGGTAGTATGGAAAAAGCTATCGAATTAGCAATCTTTATGTCCAATGCCTGAACTTTTCATCATCTTGTTATCCTATATAAACCTTTCAAACATCCCTGTTGACGGGTATTATAAGAAGAACATTTCGAGCGTCTCTGCCATGGTCGATGGAGTTGTCGCAAGTGATCTTTACTACAGGGAACAATACCTTTATTCTGGTAGACTAGTCAGTTTCAGGGATTGGTGTCTTGAATTATTCCAGAGTGATTTTGGAAATTTACTTACTGAAGCTCTTCAGGAGAATCTTAAAAAGAAAGGCGGGGAGAGTGAGGGAATCATTCCAAAAATTGATCTATCATTAAATGTACCAAAGGGGCTTTCTTATATAATCGGTGAGGGAGGGCACCTTTCAGTAAACGGCTCCCAGGAAATATCCCTTGATATAAGCAGAAACCAGAGTTCTTCTACTATAATGCGCGAAACCTATGCCTTTCCTCAGATAAAATTGGAGCAGCGACTCCGTGCAATGATCGATGGAACTGTAGGGGAAAAGATTCACATAGCTGTCAACCACGATTCAGAGGCAAGAGAGAAGGAAAATGAATTGAAAATATGGTATGGGGGAGACAATGATGATATTATCCAGGAAATCCATACAGGCGATGTTAAGGGTCTTAGTGGAGGCAGAAATCAGAATGTCTTTGGCATTCAGACCTCCGGGCAATTTGGTTCGACCGTTTTCAATCTAACAGCCGGGAAACTGCAAAGTAATACTTCCAGTAAGAGTGAGGGTTTTTCTATTTCCAGTGATTCTATTGAACTCTTCGAAGGTTCCTATGATAAAGACAGATATTATTACGTAGGCCTATCTCCAAATGATTCCTTAATTTCCCTTTCTCTATTCAAAGAGAGCGACGAGATTAATGGAACTCCTACAAAATTAATAACGATGAACGGTATTAATCTGGGAACTACATATTTTGCGGAAATGACTCCTGGAGATGATTATGAGATAAGGTATCTCAGGCTACCAGATGGAAAACTTTTCCCTTATTTAAAGATTATGAGTTACCATTCATACTCGAAACTTGGTATTGCCTACACTTACTCTGATAGCTCAGGGAATATTAAAAGCCTTGGAAATATTCCTGTAGGGGGAGATACCCTCACCCTTATTCAATTTAGATCTCGAAGCCCTGATCCCTCTGAACCTTGCTGGAATTTACAGATGAGAAATGTCTATAGTTTCGGGACGTCTAATCCCACTTCTTTAAATGTAAAGATCTATAAGGTTGTTCCTGGAGGTGATGATCAAGAAATAGAACCACAGAGTAAAAAAGAGTATGTCCAGCTATTAGGCATAGATTCGGATGGGAATGGAATAATAGATCCCACTCAGGTGCTGTGGGGTGATGGATGTATAATCTTTCCTACCGCTCAGCCCTTCGTGGATCCTGCTCTCGGCAAAGATACTGTTTCTTCTATCTACAGGAAGAAGAAACTTCTCGATGAGGAAGGAAAGAACTTCAGAATTGTGATCCATTCTGCTTCACCAAAGAAAGAGTTCTATATTAGTATGGGAGATTTGGTCGATTCATCCGAGGTAATAACGGTGGATAAGACACATACTCTGAAAAGAGGAACCGATTACACAATAGATTATACGACTGGAAGAGTGGTTTTTACTGAGAGCGCTAATCTTACCCCTGATTCAAAAATAGGCTATACTTACGATACAAGGCCTCTCTTTACTTTTACATCAAGATACATTGCAAAAACAGAAATAAAAACAAAGCCTTTCACGAACAGTAACCTCAATCTCAATTTAGCCTTCCAATCAAGTTCCAATCCCGAACGTCGTCCGAAGATGGGAATGGAACCTTCCCACATTTCTTTAGGAAAGGTAAGCTTTTCTACCCAGGGAACTCCGGAGGTATTAAATAGAATCGCGAGGAAACTTCCCTTCGTCGATAGAGATAGCAAATCCAGTATAAATGTAAACAGCTCCTTCGGTTTTTCTCTCCCAAATCCAGCAACAAACGGAAAAAGTTATCTGGATGACATGGAGTCTGTTAAGCTATCAAGGGAACTGTTTTTATCTGCAGGTCTATGGAACTATTGCAGCCAACCAGATAGTTCGCTTACAATTAACAAACTTGGAAAACTTGATTGGTTCAATACTCGTATTCCACTCAGGAGAATATATCCCGACCTTCCCGCAACCCAGAGCTATCAATATACCAGTGCAATGGTTCTCTATTTCCAACCAAAAATGGCAATTATTAATCCTGAAGAAAGTTGGGCTGGTATAATGAAAGCTTTTCCATCTGAAGAGAATTTCTTGCAGAAGAAATATCTGGAAGTTTGGGTTAAGGGCGATAAAGGAGAACTCGTGGTGGAACTTGGAACGCATATGAAAGAAGATATCTCAAGATGGGGACGGAATTCTTTGGGTGCAGATTCCATCATTCCACCTAACGGAATTATAGACACAGAGGACAGAAACGGAAGTTTTGAAATAGACCCTGGAGAGGATACAGGGCTTGACGGAATAGCTTTTGACGATGATAAATGGAAATATATACCAGATTCTCTTGATGATGGAAGAGATGATTTCCCGGATAAGTTAGAGACCTTCAAGGATTCTATAAAACTCCACAGAAAAGAGGGAAATAAGAGATTGGATTCAGAAGACCTCAACTGGGATCATATGCTCGAAATTCAAAGCGACTTTTTCAGGTATAAACTTGACTTGAGTTCATCCGAACTGGTGGCAAATTATGGAGAAATGGGCTGGAAGATGTATCGGATTCCTCTAACTGATTCCACTTACTACGAAAAATTTGGATATCCATCATTTGAAAAGATTTTGTATTCAAGGATTTGGTATAAAGGTGTAGACACAACCACGAGGATTATGATAGCAAGTGTAGGAATTGTCGGTAGCAGGTGGAAGAATAAAGGAGTGAGGGTCTACGCTACCGATTCACTAAATCCATCTGGTGGGAAATTCCTTATTACCTACCGAAATAGTTTTGAGAATAAAGACTATATTCCCCCTGTGGAATCGGAAAGAGATATTTATGGCAATTATTTAAAAGAACAATCCCTCATACTAAAAATAGACACACTCAAGCCAAATAATTTTTGTCTTACAGAATCTTATCTTGAACTACCAAAGCTGAGTTCGGGAAAGGGTTACGACTTTCGACTATATAAATCATTAAGGTTTTACTCAAAGATGACAAGTAACGCAGATGATTCCGTCATGATTTTCCTTCGTCTTCTTACAGATTCCGCCAATTACTATCAGTTCGGTACGTATATTAGCTCGGAGAAATGGGATACTTTAGATATCAAATTCCAGAGATTTTATAAATTGAAATTGGATAAGGATTCTATCCAGGGCAAATATTCCATTGTTGGGAATCCAACTCTTATGAATATTGCCTATCTTCAATTTATCGCTCTTAATCCCGGTTCAGAAATCTTTACAGGGGAGATATATCTTAACGATATTACTCTGAGAGAGGCAAGCACCGAGATAGGGAGTGATTTAAATCTCTCCGTTTCATCCAACATAGGAAACTTATTTCCGGAGATCTCTTATCGCCTCACCAGACAGTCAGCTAAATACAAGCAAAATCTGAACGAGTTAAGAGATATTGGAGACAGGGAGAGAACTTCACACAATTTTGGGGTAAAAATCAGTGCAGGGGAATTTTTAAATGAGTTCTTAAGGATGCCTCTTTCTTTTAATATGGCGCAGAGTTCCGAGGCTCCCTTATACAAAAGGAATTCAGACGTTTTCTTACCCGAAAAAGAAAGGGAAATGGAAACGGCCTCCAACATTTTAAGACGGATAACCTTTAACATTTCAAGACCTTCTTCTTCAGATAAATGGTGGCTTAAATACACAGTCGATAATCTCAGGATAAGCGGTTCATACTCTCTTAGTCGCATCTTTTCGCCAGAGAATAAGGCTGATACGACTCTGAGCAAAACAGTGAGTGCTAATTATAGTCTACCTCTTCCTCATATATCTCCTCTTATTCTTTCTGGCGGTTCTTCTTCCATATTTCCATCTGATATCCATTTCAACGCCGCCTATAAATCTGAGGTAAGGAATAACTACACTTATTCAATGGCTGATTCTCTCTATAAACCAATAGTGATAAGGCCAGTAAAAGAAATAAATTCCGGTTTTGATTTTACCTATAGACCGATTAGATGGATAGATGTTCGGTATAATCTATCCGCCAAAACTGATCTATATAAGAGCAATCGATTCGGTCAAACTGTCTCCTTGAGTGAAAGAGTAACAACAAGCCATAATTCCAGCCAGTTCAATTGTAATACAATTAACCTATCATATTCTAATACTTTTACTCAAAATCATGGAATTGAATACGCAAAGACACTCGGTGATAGTCTTGATGTTAGAGGTGTTAGTCAAAATAGGATTATCAGCATAAATGATAATCTAAGGTTAAATTCCTATCTTGCTAAATTACCTCTTGTATCAGGTTTTTTCAAGAATATGCAACCCATTCGTTTTACAGGCACTCTAACAAGAAACCCGACCTTTTCCTACCTTAATTCTCTTCCTGACTATAAATTCCGTTATGGTATAGACTTAAAACCGACCAATAGAATTACTGTCCTCAATAGCCCCTCTGATGGTGGAATTTTGAGCGGGAATTACAATTTATCCTCAGGTTTCTCTTTCTCCAAGATGACTCTGGATATAAGCGGTAGTCTTCGGGAAACAAAACCGGATGAGATAAATTTGAAAAATTCAGTATCTCCAAATAAAGAAATCACTTTTAGTTTCCCAAATGTTTCTATTCAGATTCCTGAAGTTTGTAATTATATTCCACCCTTCAAAAAAATTGCCCGAACTTCGAGACTGAACATCTCTATAAATAGGGATTCAACTACCAACATTCGGCTTACAGAACAAGGCTTTTCGACTGGCAAAAACTCTTTAAAGTTCTCCCCCACCTTGAATCTAAGATTAAAAAACGGCATTGACCTGACTGTTAACTCAGGTTATACAAAGACAGACAACTATTCAAATCAGACCGTAAAACTTCATACCCAAAATGAATCACAAGACATTTCTGTTACTGGTTCATACTCTTTTAAGCCGGTAAAAACAGGAATCCAACTGCCTTTTCTTGGTAGAATTAAGTGGAATAATCCCCTAAATTTCAAGGTACAATTTAGTCTGCGGAATAATAAAGGATATTCTATTAACCAATCAACACAAAACAAAGAAATTACACAGGACAACAGAAATATAAACTTCAGCCTAACAGGTGACTACAATTTTTCTAATATGGTTTCTGGAGATCTATCTCTTTACTATCGGAACTACCTTAACCGAAAATTAGAAAATGAAGTAACAACAAGTTATGGTGGAAAATTTCACATCTTTTTCAAATTCTAAATTTTCTTTTCCAATTCACCCTTAACAATATGTGGTGTTATAAATATCAAAACCTCCCTGGTTCTCACCTCGGTTGTGGTCTTACCGAAGAGATTCCCCAGAAGAGGGAGATCTTTTAGAATCGGAAGCCCTGACCTCGTTTCTGTAGAGGTATTTGTGAAAAAACCTCCTATCACAAGGGTCTCACCATCTTTTACCAGGGATTGAGTCCCGGCTTTTGTTTGAGTGATTGTAGGAGTAGTGGCACCTGTAACCACATCACTCAACTCAACACTGATATCCATTGTAATATCACCCACTGAATTGATATGGGGCGTAACTTTTAATTCGATACCAGCCCTATACCATCTAGTGATTGGCTGACCATGAATATCCATTGTTGTTAACGCAAATTGCTTTCCTCCAAAGATTGAGGCTTCTTTGTTATTAACCGTTGTTATCCTTGGATTAGCCGTTGTTTTTAATCTTTGTCTACTTTCCATCGCAGCCAGCCTTGCCGAGAGTTTTGCGAAATTCTTCACAGTTGCAATATTCAAGAACAGTCCTGAAGTCGGCTCAGGAGGGGTCTCATGGGTTGCATCTGCTTCAACATTCCAATCTGCTTTTCTGAGGTTGGCAGCCTGCCAGGAGAGCCCCAATTCTCTTGCTGCACTTCTGTCCATATCCACTATTCTTGAAGCAATTGCAACCTGGGCAGTCTTTTTATCCAGAGATTTAACCATTCCTTCTACTACTTCTAACTTGGATGGAATATCTGTCACTATAATAGAATTGGTTCTTGTGTCGCTTTCAATCTTGCCACGGTTTGAAAGGACGCTTTTGATAGTGGGTTCCAATTCTGTAGGGGTGGTAAATTCAAGAGTAAAGATCTTTCGGCTCAGAGGCTTTGACATCTCTTCCTTTTCCATTTCTCTGGCGAACGTCTCAGCCATTCCAACTCTTATTACATTATTTTCTATAACATAGGTATAACCTTTGGTTCTAAGGATTAGATCTAAAGCTCTTTCCCAGTCAACATTTTTTAATTCTACTGTTATACTTCCTGTTACCTCATCCCCAATAATCATGTTCATCCCACTGTATTGAGCAATGGAGCGAAGGACGGTTATAAGATCAGCATTTTCTAATCTCATAGAGATTTCGCCTCTCTTTATTGGAGGTGGGGTAGGAGCTGTAACTTCGAGTTCCTCTTTCTTTACCTTTTCTTGGGGTATAGTTGCAGCATTCCATTCGGTAAAAGGTTCCGTTTTGGTATTTAATCTAAGCGAGATTAGTGACTTCTCGGGTGAGGCAATCTCATATTCGAATTCATCTGAACACTGAATAATTATACGCGTGAGGGATGCCGAGGGAATATGGGACAAAATGATACCTTCAATTCCCCCTCTTTGAATTGTCCAAGTATTTCCGCTAAGTTCACTGCCTGCTTCCAGAAGGTCAAGGACTATTTTTTTATCCATTCTGAAATCAGTATAACTTGCAGGTTTTGAAAGGGTGAAAACGACATCGGTATAATCTTCAACGTTCTTAACAGTGATATTTTTAAGATTTGGATTCGCCCCAGAAGTTGCCACAACTAAAAGAGGAACTAAGATAAAGGTTAATGCCATTCTTTTATACATTATTCACCTCTCTTGTTTTTTTAACTGCATCGTAATCTTATTTTGCAGTCCGAATCTTGAAAGAAGGAAGGTAATTGTGTCTTCAGTAATCTTTAAAACCCTTCCATCGATTACTCTATCTCCCTCCCTAAGGACATACCCGCGGTTGCCTTCCTTAAGGAGAGCGAGATATCCATTTTTACCCCATATGATTCCCACTAATTTTGCAAGGTCAACATTAACTTCCTTCTCTTTTTCTTCCTTTCCGGCAAGAAGAGATCTGAATGGATCAGGTTTTCCTCTATCTGAATAATAAATTTTCCCCCAATGAAGGGCTTCTTCTATCTCTTTAAGAGTATCATTAGATGCACTTTCAGGTATTGCAGCAGTTTTTTCTATTTTTTGGTTAGGCTCACTCTTCTTATCTACAGCGGTTATAAGATTCACAACTTCTGCCTTTTCGGATTTTGGGGAAAAAAAATTTACAGTTTTTGATAAAAATTTATCAAAAGGGCTCTCACCCTCAATGCTGCAACCCGAAAATAACAGGGTTGTTAGACCGAGGAATATTATTAATTTATCCTTCAACCTTTCCTCCTTTTGAGATATAAGTTATTAAAGCAAAAGCAGCTGAAATCACAAATTCTCCCTCTTCCAACTCTTTCCCTTCGGACAATTTAAGGCCCTGGACTTTTACAATTCTACTCATATTGTTCAAACCCGCCATGAAACGCCCAATATTATGATATCCCCCTGCGATTTTGACCTCAATTGGAATTTCAGTATATTTTTCCTTTTCCCTCTGGGGTGAAGGTTTCAGATGCTGTATCTTTACATCACAACTTCCACTCAGTTTAGTAAGGGTTCTAAGTAACTGCGGAATACTGGCTTCCTTTGGTAACATCTTTTGAGCCTGAGCCCACTTTTTCGATATTATCTGGAGCCTGCGATTAGCTTCCTTTTTTCTTTTAACTACTGCGGTCGTTTTCCTTAGTTGATTCTGTAAATTTTGGTATACTTCCTGTTTTTTTGCAATTTCTTGCCTTTTACTTTTTATTGTGGTAAACCAGCCAGCAGCAAAGATAATAATAGCAAAAATAAATATAAATACGGAGGGTCTCATTCTTTTCATCCCTTAGCCTCCAGTGTTCGTAAGTACCTTACCCGTTAGAGTAAATACCAAAATTGAGTGCTCTTTTTCTGTCTTTTCGTTTACCTCTTCCAATCTAATATCAGTAAAATATGGGGATTCCTTCAATCTAACCATAAAATTGGAGATTATGAGATTGGAGAAAGTACTTCCATTCAATTTGAAGTTTCCGCTAGTTTCTTCATATGAAGTAAACCACATATAATCAGGTTTAAGTTTGTTTATTTCACCCATTACGTGAACCTGGAGGGAACGGCCTTTGTTAAGATCTTGAACAAGAGATATCCATCTTTTTAGTTCCTGTTGCCGCTTTTCAATATTTTCCACTATTTGTCTTTCCTTTTGTAGCTTCCTTAACTCTTCCTGCGAGGTTTTGATATTATTCTCAAGAGTAGAAAGACTCTTTTCAGCTGCTCTATTAAAGAAAAATAGAGCCGCTCCCAATCCCAGTAATACTAAAATCGAAATAATCAGATCAATCCCAGGAATTCTAATCACAGGTTTTTTTATTCTAGCTCTTTTTACCTTTTTCCGTTCTTCTTCAGGAATTAAGTTAATTCTTATCATCATAAACCTCTTAGAGTCAAACCAAGAGCAGGGGCAAGGATTGGCCCATTTTCTTCAACATTAATATTAATAAATGGAGATTTGTCATTGTATCCAAACTGGATAAAAGGATTCATAACCTCTACAGGAGCTCCAAATCTCTCTCCAAGAAATTCTGGCATACCAGAGATAAGACTGCCTCCTCCACTTATTACAATCCGATTGAAGTTCTCGAAACCTTCAGGAAGATAGGGAAGAATTCTCTCAACTGCAATTCCAAAATCATCATGGAAACTTTCTATAGCATTCTGATACGCATATTGATCCACATCTTCTTTTTCACCTGTCTTTATTATACTAAGAGCCCTCTCCCCATCTATTCCGGCTTCCCTCTGAAGTGCTTGAATCAGATTGTTCACAGCTGTTGAGACTGAACGGGTAAAGTGATTTACAGAACCTGAAATAAAGCTCATTGTTGTATATTGAGATCCAATATGGAACAGCCCAATTAATTTATCAGGCTCTACAGGGTAATTGAATTCGTAGATGTTCTGAACCGAAAAGGCTGGGATGTCAAGAATAGAAGGTTCAAGGTTAAGTTCCCTAAAAAGGCTCAACCTGGCTTTTACTGCATCCCTTTTTGCTGCCACAAGGAGAACTTCCATCGAGTCTTCTCCAGCATTTGGATTAAGTATCTGGAAATCAAGAGAAACATCTTCAATCTCATAGGGAATATATTGCTCTGCTTCCCATTTTATCTGTTCCCCAGCTTCTGATTCGTTCATTTTTGGCATCTTAATCTTTTTTACAATAATATCTCGCCCTGATATGCAACTAACAACCTCTTTATTCTCAACTTCCAAGGCTTCCAGGCTATTTCTAATTGAATCAAGCACTGATTCCCTATCCATAATTTCACCATCAACAATGGCGTGTGAGGGCAGTGTTGAAATATTACATTTGGTCATAATCGGTTTCTTAGGGGTCCCCTCAACAACAACTGTTTTTATAGAGTAACTCCCGATATCTAACGCAAGAATTGAACTTTTTCTAAACATATTAACCTCTCTCTTTTTTAATTTTTAGTAATATAAGGAATAAAGAGCTTTTTGTCAAGTCCATAAAGTATTTTCTTTAAATATCAAAATAATTTATTATAATTTTAAAGTGAACCCTCAAGGTTCCATTTAATGGATGAGTATTTTGAAATTAATTCTTTTCTTATTGGATTTTTGGGATAATCTTTAAAACAAATATGAAAAGTCTGCTCAAAGCCTATTGTGACTGCCTCCTTCATTTCATCTAAGCTGACCTCCCCTTTTTTTGCTTCTTTTATTGTTGCCATCTCTGGAATGCGAGGAAAGATTGAACCCGGTTCCCTTAGCATTATCGTCCCTTCCTGGAGAACTATTCCCTTCTTCCTGAATTGTGCACTTCCTATAATCTTCTTTCTTTTCCACACAACCTCAGCAAGGGATGGAACAGAAAAACAAAAAACACTCTTCATTAACTTTCTTGGATGAGCCTTCCCCCTCTGGATGGTAGTTGGAATATCAAGTCTATCAAAGGCTCTCTTAAATCCAGGAGCAATTTTCTTATAAGAATCAATGACATCCCCTCCAATCAGGGAATTATCATGATGAAAGACAAGAGAATATGTGAAATCATTGGAATGGATAACTGCCCTTCCACCAGTCTGTCTTCTTACCCATCTTACTCCTTCTCTTTCCAGATCGAGAAGCCAGGAATCTATCTTCTGATGGTATCCAATGGATATGGAGGGAACCCTAAAATTGAAAAAGCGGAGAAAAACCGTTTCTCTATCTTGGACAGCATCAAGAAGCGACTCATCATAAGCCATATTGTAATAAGGATCTTTAAAACCTGAATCAATCAAATACCACATATTTTTTAGAAAAATCCTTTTTGAATAATTGTATGAGAATATTTCTTAGAACCCTATAAAGGTTTAACAATACGAAACCAGTTTCCAAATAGAAAAGACATTCTCCCAATCAGAAGGGAAATTCTTGCCATTACAGTATAACCAAAAGCAGCACCAAAAGCTATCATAATAAAGGCTGTCCCAATTCTCGAAAACTTACTCATCGTGCTTTTCTCCCTTCTGGAGAAATAAAAATATGTAAGGGTTGTTACAGTTCCTATCACAATGAAAAAATTATCTATATTCGTTTTCCAAGAACCAGTGGCTAAGGGGAGAAGAGTTGCCTTAAGTTGTGGTAGTATATAACCCTGAACTTGACCTATTATTACCATACCAGCTCCTATTCCAACGGTAAATGCAATTGACCATCTACTAATCCAGGAATATCTCTCCGGTAACCATCTTGAAAGCATGATCACCCCAAAGAATAGTGGGATAATCAGTAACCATGCCCCTGATTCCCCGGCAACAATTGGATTGATAACCATCTGCTTGATGGTAAAATGCCAGACGTAGATTAACCAATATGCAGCAGAAAAACCAACATATAAATGTTCGGCAAACTTATAAATTGGATTGTCTCCATACAAGAAGGAAAAAATACATAAAGTAAGACCCCCTGCAATCCAGACGGATATTGTCTCAAGCACTATCTTCTCCCTTCCACTCTAAACCTCTTTTCTCTTCGCCTTGTCAAAAAATATCCTATATTGCCTATTATTATAAATACTACAATAGCTACATGCGCCCATGACTGTGCTGCCATACCAGTCAGCCCAAAGCCAGGAGTTCCAATAAGAGTCTCGTATTCTGCAGCTCCTTTTAAACCTCCTATAAGACCCTCTATCTGACCGGATTGGAGATAGGGGTAGGTTTGAGTTGCCATTACCCCGGTCACCCCAAGTATTATCCTTTGATTATAGCGTGAACCAACATATTGAACCCAGTAATCACCGTATATTCCCGCTTCTAAACCTACTACCAAAGAAATATCATTGTAGTTATGAATATCCTTCATCAATGGAAAAGAATCAAGCGGAACATCGCTCACATCTGTCCTGAAGAAATGTCTTATCTCCCTACCCATTTCAACCATAACTGCCCGATCCCCTGGTCTATACCCTATATTAACATAGTCTTTTCCATAAGCCTTACTATACTCTGCAGCTACTTGCTCCAATCCTTGTGTCCCAATTGGAAGACCAAGAGGCCAGAAACACATCATTATAACCTTTACATCCTTTCTAAAAGCATGCCTTAACATTGCCTTTAGCATGGGCTGGAGTTCTGGCATTGATGCAGGATCGTAATCTATGGATATTAATACAACATCATTGGAATCAAGATTCTCAATTGTTCTATATGCAGAGTTAACTGAAGGACTTATTTGAACCTCTTCTTGAATTCCAAGGAGTATCGGGATGAGAACAACTATAGCGATAATGGCAAATATAAACTTTCTATCAATAGAGGTAATCCAATCGAGAAAATCTTTCTTGTTTTCCATCAGGTCAAATAAGTCCTTTCTATTCCCAATATTAGCCTGAGGGACATAGCTACAGCTCCCAGGGCTATCCCAATCATTACACCTCTCATCGGACCCATCTGCAGAACATTGAGAATCCAGTTGGCTACTTCAGGCAGTCTTGGCCAGAGTTTGTATCCCGCAGGCACTCTGCCTATCATAACGATAACTGCTGCGATAAGCAGAAAGGTGGCATCTATGTTCCTTGCCCTGAAAGCACGGTAGGAAGCTGAGGCAATGAAGAATGCAAGAAGTGCAAACATTGTAGACTGAAGAGGAATCAGAATTGTCCGGTAGCCATAGAAGAAAACAGTGCCTGGGGAAAATGGATTTGAGGTCCTGATAAGTGAAATTACCCCTGTCACAAAACAATATAAAAAGCCCGCGAAGAAGACAATTGAATACCACCAACCCTTCTTCCTTCGCTGTGTCTTCCTTACATGAAGGCGTATAAGCGAATCCACACCTATCAGCATGGTAAAGCCAAATATTATAGCATACCAGGTAAGAACCTGTGTTTCAAGGATTCCAAAAGGTCTGTGCGGAACAAAAAAAGAGACAATAACGATAAATCCTGTTAAGAAGGTAATCAGAAGTGGAACTTGCTTTTTCACCTGGCTCCCATTGCAAGGAAATCAAGAACTTTGTTGAATATCTCCATATAAGCTGGATTACCTGCTTGTTTTAATAATGAAGCAACAGTGCCAAAGGTAACCCCTATACCAATGAGGCCCAGAAGAATCGATTTTGTCAGATCCGAACCCTTAATCGATCCCAGCAATCTTGGTTCCCTTGAAATATAGGCTGAGGCAGCAAACATCTCTTCACCCATGAGAACATAATCGCAGGCTGCAACAAAGAAAGGTAGTTGAGTCGTTGCATTGGTTCCAGCAATCTGAATTGCCCCAATAGAATAACCTGTTTCAGCCAGGATCAGTGATTCTGCATAGAAATAACCTTGAAGAAAGATTGCGCCTGGTCTTTCCCTCTCCATTATTCCATCCACACCTGCAGCAAATCCAAACTGTTCAGAGGTTAGATAGAAAACATCATCCTTGTTGAATGCATCAGGACGACCTGCTTCTGCATAAGCAGTTTTCAAGGTCTCCTGAGCAGCCGTCATAACCACAGGGTCAAAGTTCGCATGGATAATCCTGGTGCCGTACTCAGCAACTTTCTTACCCACTCTCTGGAGTATTGTGATGGAAGCGAGTGTGCCGGCATCTGTAATATATTCGATTCCTGGAATAAAAAGGACAGGCTTTCCCATCTCTGTTGATCTTCCAACAGCCTCATCTATTGCATCTATTGCTGGAAGTCTACGAATGAAAAGACCCTCAGGATTCTTTTTGGCTAACTGAATAAATACAAAAACAAAACTCCCAAATATTACAATGAATAGTAGAACTGCGGTTCTTGATTTATTAAACCATTGAGGTGATGAACTTACAAATTCTTCTGTCATAGCGATATAGACTGTATCCTTTGTTATGGCTCTTGCTCGATATAAATAGCTCTCTCCAGCCACCGCCAATGTATCATCAAATTCTCCTTTATAAAGAGAAATGAGTCCTGCTTCCTTGTAGAGAGTATCTCCTTTCACCTTACGATATAATTCAATCCTCTCCGTATAATGGGGTATATTGTAAGTGCTTACAGTAATAGAGCCTCCAGCATCATTGGGTGTATCTTTTGCAGAAATGGAAAAACTAAAGATAAGAAGAAAGAACATCTACATAATACCCAACCAATCCTGGATCAAAAATTGCATCCTTCCAATAAGAAGGGAAATACGTGCCATAACGGTGTAACCGAANGATGCACCAAAGGCTACCATAATAAAGACAATACCCACTTTAGCGGCAGNACCAAAACCATGCTCCCTTTTCGTCGAGAAATAAAAGAATATTAAGGTGGTAATAAGACCCACAAAAATTAAAATTGAATTAATTGAACCGGGAATAGAAGAAAATTTTTCAGGTGTCAGAAATGATGCTTCTACTTGTTTGAGAACAAAAGCCTGTAATGTAACAGGTATTGAGATTCCAGCATACCCGGCTATATAGAATGCAAAAGGATATTTAATAAGCCATGTATACTTCTTTGAGAAAATTCCAAAAATCATCGTCCCAAGGAGAATAGGGAATATTAGACTCCACTGATGGGGTGGGAAAAATAAGGGTTTATAAACTCTGACAAGTACATAGTTATACCAGATGATAACCACGGCATATCCAATGGATAATCCCATAAATATATGTTCTGCAAGGCGGTAGAATGGGTTTTCCTTGTAAAGGAAGGAATATATCATCAGGGTTAATAGAGCAGCAATCCAGACCCAGGGGCTTGTTGAAATATTCATCTCTTTCTCCTTTGTTCTATCCCTCTGGTCTTTTCAGCACGTCTCGTAACAAAATAACCTATATTCCCNAGGATTACTAAAAGAACGATGAGTAAATGACCAAAAGATTGAGAATCCATTCCTACGGTCGCTGGCCTTTTACCTGTTGGATATCCATTTCTTGCCATAAGTTCTTCATATTCTGCTGCACCTTTGAGCCCTCCTAAGAGACCAACCATCTGTCCTGACTGGAGAAAGGCATAATAGGCAGGAGCAGACACAGCCGTGCACCCTACCCCAAAATTCACACCGTACCTCTCCTGTCCGTACATCAACCAGTATTCCGGAGAGGAAGTGCCAGAGATATCTATCACAATGGAGATATCCGAATAATTTTTAATTTCCCTCATCATTGGAAGAGAATCAATTGGAGTTCCATAGTAATCAGCTCCAAAAGTGGTTTCGATATCAATACCTATTGAAAGGATTACAGCACTAACCCCGGGAATATAACCAAGGAAGACATAATCCTTCCCGCTCTTTTTATCAGGAAATTCCTTTATTATTTCATCTATTGCCATCTTTGCCACACCAATATACTGAGGGTATAAACCTCCAAAGAAAATAACGGGGACCCCTTTTGTAAGGCAGTGCCTGAGTATAGCCTGTAACATGGGCATAAGTTCAGGGAGAGTTGAAGGGGCAGAGCCATTTACAAGGAAAACCGCATCCGACTCTGGACCCAGGGTATCGATATAGTTAAAAAGATCCATGGAAGGCTTCGTGGGTTTCACAGGAAGCTTCAGGGGATAGATAAGAGGAAATATTACCACCAGACCAATCCCCAGGAATATCCATCTACGATCAAGTTTTAAAAGACGCTGCCAGAAACCCATTATTCTCCCCCCATATAACTGCGTTCAATACCAAGCATTATCTTCATTGCTGTTGCTATAGCACCAAGACCAACTCCAATCCTGATGCCTCGCATTGCAGCCATATTTGGAACCGTCATTATCCATTCAACGAGGTCGGGCATCCCTTTCCATAAATAATCTCCTATAGGAACCCTTCCTATCATAACGATTGTTGCCGTAACAAGAAGCAATGTTGCCTGGAGATTTCTCGCTCTGAATGCCCGGAAGGCAGCGGACGCTATAAAGAAAGCAAGCAAAGAGAACATTGTTGCCTGGAGGGGTGCGTACATATACTTATATAGAGAGTCAAAGAAGGGTCCTCTTTTTGTAGCAAAGCCCGCAATTGCCATAAATAGGGCTGAAGCTATTGCAACTGCGCTAAACCAGTATCCTTCTTTTTTCTGAGATATCTTTCTGATATGATGCATGAAGAAACTTCTCAATGCAAGGACAAACTGAAAGGCAAAAATAATTATGAACCATTGCTGAACTATAACATTATAGAAGTTTTCCGAAATCGGATGTGGGATAAAGTATTGAATCAACATTGCAAAACCTATCCCAAAAGCTATTACAAGAGGTAAAGTTCTTCTCATTTAATCATTATCCCGTTGTAAACCATGAAATAATAAACCAAAGGCCAAATATTGTAAGAGCTGAACCCAATGCCAGGGAAATTACAATCGCCATCTTACCCCAATCCTGAGCCTTTATCGAAGAAACAAGACGGGGATCTGCTGAAAGATATGCACTCGCCGCATAGAGTTCTTCTCCCATAATACAGTAGTCACAGGCTGCAACAAAGAAAGGTAATTGTGGAACCCTATCTGTCCCTGCTATCTGAATTGCTCCTGTCATATTCCCTGTCTCTGCTAAGAGTAGGGATTCTGCAAAAAAGGCTCCGAGGAATAGATTTGTCGCAGGTTTTTCCCTGACCATTAAGCCATTTACACCAGCTGCGAATGCAAATTGCTCATAAGCCAAGTAGAATATATCGTCTTCCTTATAACTATCCTGTTTTCCTACTTCCGTAAAGGCCTCTTTTACAGTCTGTTGTGCAACATTCATTACGATTGGATAGATGTTTGGCACAATGATCCTCGAGTCATACTGTGCTACCTTCTTAGCCACTGGCTTCAATATATTCATAGCAGCAATAGTTGCCACTTCACTCATCGGCCATATACCAGGGACATATAAAACTGGTTTCCCCATTTCCGTAGCCCTGCCAACCGCTTCATCCAGAGCATCTAAACCCGGAACCCTGCGCAAAAAGATTTTTTTCCCCCTCTTTGCAGCTTGAACGAAGTAAAGAATCAGACCAAGGTAGATAATGATCATTACAAGGCTATTTGTTAAGTTTTTTTTAAACCACTGTGGATAAGCCTTAACCATCGGGGATGGCTCACTAAAGGGGGAAACTAAACCTTCAGGACTAATAGATCTAATTTGATATCGATAACCTACGTTATTCTTTACACCTAATTCATCAATATATTCAGTTTTACCTGCGGGTGCATAACCTGCAAGATGTAAACTCTCTTCCTCTGCCTCTCTAAAAATCTGATAGCCTTTAATCCCTGAAATATCTTCCGGTAAAACCCATTTTAACGTGATGCTCTCACCCCTATCATTTGGGGTATCCACTGCTTGTAAATTACCCGGCGGGTTACCAGTTTTCAGGACTCCTGGTGTTTGGCTAAAGAGAATTAAAAGTCCAACCAGCATAGATTTCATTTTATAATAAAAAATCCATTTGTCAAGGTTATTAATTCTAAAAAAATGATGGAACTTTCTGGGCTTTCTTTCGTCTTTATATATGAGAATATAACAACCTCCTTGTGGAAGAAGTGCCCTTCCCCCTCACTGGGCACTTCTTCAATTAATGGAAAAAATACTTGACAAAAGAGAGAAAAAAGACTATAATAAACTGATAATCGTGTAAAAAATCTTAAAAAGAGAGGTAATTATGGCTAAAAGAAAAGATATAATATCAAGCGATCCTATAGAAAGGCTCTTATCTCTAAGAGAAGATTTTGATAATATGTTTAGAGATTTCTTCACAGGTTTTGGAGCTTCTCAGATGAGCAGAAAGATTTTTCCCTTAATGGATGTAAAAGAGGATTCCAAAAAGTATATTATAGAGGTTGAAGTGCCCGGGGTCGAGAAGGAAGACCTCAAACTTTCCATAAAAAAGGATAAGTTGATCATCCAGGGAGAAAAGAGGGAAGAGAAAAAGAAAGAAGATGAATCATTCCTCAGGGTAGAACGCTCCTACGGTGGTTTCAGGAGAGTTGAGAGTCTGCCAACGGGAGTAGATGAATCCAGGGTAGAAGCGAAATACGAGAATGGGGTCTTAAGGATCTATCTACCAAAGATTGCAGGAGAAAAACCAAAAGAGATAGAAGTCAAAGTAGACTGAGTAAAAAATAGTTGATAAGCCAGATAAAAAATCTTCCAAAAAGGAGGAAAAATGAATAAACGTTTAATAACCTATGGGTCTATTTTTGTTGCCCTTGTTGCCATAGCTGGTTTTTTTATAGGAGTAATAACAGCGACAAGTTTTAATTTACCGGCAAGTTCAGCAAAGGATGAGAAATCTGCTCAATCAAAGTCAATCACAGGAAGCGTTTCCTTTGCCCCTATAGTAGAAAAAACTTCGCCAGCTGTTGTTTCCATTCAGGGCAAACGCACAGTTGTATACAAATCTCCCTGGAATGATTTTTTCAACGATCCTTTCTTCAGAAGATTCTTCGGGGAGATTCCTGAAGGGGAAATGAAAAGAACCCAGAAATGGCTTGGTTCAGGATTTATAACAGAATATAAAGGCGCCGACTACATCCTCACAAATAACCATGTTGTAGGGGGGGCGGAAGAATTAACCGTTTCCCTCCCAAATGGCAAAGATTTTAGAGGTAAGGAAGTTGAACTTATCGGGACAGATCCTGAAACAGACCTTGCAGTGATAAAATTAGCTACAAAAGAAGACCTCCCGGATATTCTCTCAGGAAGCGTAGAGGACTTGCGAGTAGGCGATTGGGTGATTGCAATCGGTAATCCTTTTGGTCTCCCTGGGAGTGTTACTGCAGGTGTTGTTTCTGCTAAAGGAAGAACTGGATTACGTCTTAGCAGAAATATCTACGAAAACTTTATTCAAACCGACGCTGCAATAAATCCGGGAAATTCTGGTGGTCCTCTCCTTGATACAGAGGGAAAAGTCGTCGGAGTTAACACGGTGATCTTGAGCCAAACTGGTGGAAATATCGGAATAGGCTTTGCAGTTCCGATCGATATGGCTATGAATGTTCTAAAATCACTTGTTGAAAAGGGTAAGATGGAAAGAGGGTATCTTGGAGTTAGTCTAAAGGACATAAGCGAAAAGATAAAGAAAATCCTTGATTACCCTTACGATAAGGGTGTCTATATACTCAAAGTTGAAAAGGGAACTCCAGCAGATAAGGCTGGTATTTCTGAGGGTGATATTATTATGGAGTTTGGTGGGGAAAAGGTTGTTGATGCCTCACATTTGCAAATTATTGTGGCATCAAGACAGCCAGGGAAAAAGGTAAAAATTATTGTATGGCGAAATGGTTCAAAAAAAGAACTCTCTGCGGTGCTTGGAGAAAGACCTTATATAACAAGAACTTCCTATAAAGGTGAGGCCAAAGAACAGTGGTTGGGAATGCACCTTCTTACTACCTCATCAGAAGAAGCAAAAAGGTTTTGGGGAGAAAAAGAGTCTGGAGTCTTCGTCGCAAAGGTAGATCCAGATAGTCCTGCATATAAAGCCGGAGTGCCCAATAAAGCTCTCCTCTCACTTGTNCAGAAAAAGGGAAAAGTTATGAAAATAAAAAATATGGATGATCTTATGAAGGCTAAAAAAGAATTTACCCCCCCCTTGATACTCCGCTTTGAACTCCAGGGAGGTGGATTCGCTGTTGTTAGTTTAGAGGGTTAAGAGTGAAAAAGGTAGAAAGTTCTCTTCCTGTATACTTACAGGAAATTCAGAAATATAATCTTTTAACTCCTGAACAGGAAAAAGAGCTCGGAAGGAGAGCACGTCTTGGGAATGGGGATGCAAAAAAGAAGCTTGTTGAAGCTAACCTGCGTTTTGTTGTATCCGTTGCCAAAGCTTACAGAAATATGGGAACACCTTTTCCTGATCTCATAAATGAGGGGAATGTTGGCTTAATAAAGGCGGCGGAACGTTTTGATGAACAACGAGGTGTGAGATTCTTATCCTATGCAGTTTGGTGGATAAAACAGGCAATAATGAAGGCTGTCACTGAACATATCAAATCCTATCGTCTTCCAATGAGCAGGGCAGGAAAAATGCTTAAAGTTAAGAAAATAAAAGAAAAGGTTACAAGAGAAATTGGGCGAGAACCTTCTGTAGAGGAGATTGCGGAAGAATTACATATGGATGTTGGGAAGATTGAAGAGGCTATAAAGGTTGCTAAACATGATATATCCCTTGATGATACAATCAAGAATACCGATGACCTTGAATATCTTGATATAATCTCCGAAGATGTCGTAACTCCTGAGGAAGAGTACTACAGGAATAAATTCATAAATGATATAAGAGAAAGTCTGGATAAACTGAAACCAAGAGACCGAAAGATCATTATATACTACTTCGGGATGGAGGGTAGAAGACCCCACACTCTGGAAGAAATAGGGAGAATTCTCGAAGTTTCAAGAGAGAGAGTTAGACAGCTTAGGAATCGAGCCCTGAAACAACTAAGAGAAAATACAAAAATCGATGAAGAATTTATTCCTTAAATTCCTCATTGTTCCTCATGGTAGTGGTAAAAAAAGATGGGTAAAATTACCTATCTTTTTTTTACTCCTTGTAGTCCTGATACTTGCCCTGACAGGGTTTTTCTTCTGGAATAATTTCCAGAGATACGTTAATATATCTTCCATTGTATTCCTAAAAACTGACAATAAAATGCTTGAGGAGAAAATAAAATTGCTGCAAGAAAAAAGGGACTACTTAAAATCCTCAACTGATTCTCTCCTCAAAGTTCAGGAAAAGACTCTGGAGAAACACAATATAACACAGGAGGAGCCAAAAATTGTGAATATGAATCCACCTGATACTCTTCTTATCCTCTCAAGGTGGGTTGAAACCGTGCTAAAAACTTCTCTTAAGATGGATTCTGTACTAAAAAAGCTACCAAGTATCAAGCCAGTGGAAGGGTATATAATTAAACCCTTCGGAAGGCAAATAGATCCATATACCGGCAAAGAAAAGCCACATAATGGTGTGGATATACTTACTTCCTTAAACTCCCCCGTAGTCTCAACCGCAGATGGGACGGTGAAGAAGGTTGATCATGAAGAGGGAAAGGGTCTTTACGTTGAGGTTGCGCACTGGAATAATTTCATTACCTTATACGGGCATCTCTTGAGCACCGTTGTAAAAGAAGGGGCCTTAGTTAAGAGAGGCGATATTTTAGGATATGTGGGTCAATCTGGTAAAGCTCCTTATCCTTATCTTTATTATGAGGTGAGAAAAGATAGTGTTATTCTTAATCCTGTGAATGTAATCTTTGGAGGTATTTAATGGGAATAATAAGAGACCTAAGGGAGGGGAAGGTTCCTGATTCTGTCCGTGAGGTCGCAGATTCCGAGGCAGTAGAGATTGAGGAATTAAAAAAGCGGTTATTAGAAGGAAAAATTGTAATACCTCGGAATAAAAAAAGAGAGAATGTTAAATCAATAGGTATCGGTTATCCCCTAAAGACAAAGGTCAATGCAAACATTGGGACATCAACCGATCAAGTTGATAAGGAGTTGGAGGTTAAAAAAGCAATCACTGCCCAGGAGGCTGGCGCAGATACTATTATGGATCTCTCTACCGGAGGAGATATATCCGGGATCAGAAGGGAAATAATAAAGAAAACCAATATTCCCCTGGGAACCGTTCCAATATACCAGGCTGCAATTCAGGCTGCCAGAGAGAAGGGTGGTATTATTCATCTAACAGAAGAGAAACTCTTTAAGGTTATTGAAGAACAGGCAGAGGATGGTGTAGACTTTATGACTCTTCACTGTGGTGTTACTTTCGAGACCTTCAAAAGATTAAGAAACGAAGGCAGAGTTACAGATCTCGTATCCAGGGGTGGAACTTTTCTCCTCACATGGATGCTCTATAATAAAAAGGAAAACCCTTTATACACTCATTTCGATAGGGTCCTTGATATAGCTTCCGAATATGATATCACCCTCTCCCTTGGAGACGGCTTCCGTCCGGGTTCCATAGCTGATTCATCAGATAGAGCCCAATTCCAGGAATTGAGTATCCTTGGAGAACTTACCAAGAGAGCTCATAAAAGGGATGTTCAGGTAATCATTGAGGGTCCGGGTCACATTCCAATTAATGAAATTAAGATGAATGTTCAGATGGAAAAGAAACTCTGCCATGGAGCTCCATTTTATGTTCTTGGACCGATAGTTACAGATGTGGCTCCAGGTTATGACCATATTGTATCAGCAATTGGTGGTGCTCTTGCTTCCTCCTGGGGAGCGGATTTCTTGTGCTATGTAACCCCTTCTGAGCATCTCGGGATACCAGGGGTTAAAGATGTTTGGGAAGGTGTTATGGCTTCGAGGATTGCAGCCCATGCTGGTGACATTGCAAAGGAGATTCCTGGTGCGAAGGATTGGGACTTAGAGGTATCCATTGCAAGAAAGAAAATGGATTGGAAGAGACAATTTGAACTCGTCATGGATCCAGAAAAGGCAAAAAAAACAAGGGAAAGGGTTGCACCCGGTAATGAAGATGTATGCTCAATGTGCGGTAAATACTGTGCAATAAAATTATTGAACGACGCCTTAAAAAATAATAAAAAAGGAGAATAGATAGCAAGAAAAATAGTAACGTTACCCGGCGATGGAATCGGAAAGATTGTTCTTCCAGAAGCCCTTCGAGTTCTTGACGCTGTAGGTTTTGAGGCAGAATATATTAAGGGTGATATTGGATGGGAGTTTTGGGTAAAAGAAGGGAATCCTCTACCCCAAAGAACGATAGATCTACTCTCCGAAAATCGTATTTGTCTCTTTGGAGCAATAACCTCCAAACCAAAAGATATTGCCAAAAAGGAATTATCTCCCAAACTTAAGGGCAGAGGCCTCATGTACTACAGCCCAATAGTAAAATTAAGGCAGCATTTCAACCTTGATATCTGTATAAGACCCTGCACGACCTTCAAGGGTAACCCTCTAAATTTCATAAGAAGGTCTGATGATGGTTTTGAAGAACCCAAAATTGATGTGGTCATCTTCAGACAAAATACCGAGGGTCTTTATTCAGGGGTGGAATGGACAAATCCACCCCCAGAAGTAAGAAAAGCCTTACAAACCCATCCAAAAATGGAAAGATTTAATGAAGTTCCAAGTGAGGACCTTGCAATCTCAGCAAGGATTTTTACAAGACCTGCCACAAGGAAAATCCTCAAGGAAGCTTTTGAGTATGCTAAAAAAAATGGCTATGGTTCTGTCACTGTGACCGAGAAGCCCAATGTCATCCGTGAGACATCTGGCATGATGAGAGAAGAGGCAATAAAAATATCCACCGATTACCCTGATATTGATTTATATTTCACAAACATTGATGCTCAGATGATGTGGATGACAAAGAACCCAGAGGTTTACGATATTATCGTTGCCGGTAATATGTTCGGAGATATTGTTTCTGATGGTTTTGCAGGGCTTACAGGAGGTCTTGGTTTCGCAAGAAGTGCCAACATAGGAAAAAATTGTGCCATATTTGAACCGACCCATGGTTCGGCTCCAAAATATGCAAATTTAAAACCTTCTATTGTTTCTCCATTTGCAATGATTCTTTCCGCTTCAATGATGCTTGACTACTTAGAAGAATATGAAAAGGCGAAAAGAATAAGAGATGCCGTGGCAAGAGTGGTTAAGGAAGGTAGAGTTCGTTCTTACGATATGCTGAAACTTAAGGGTGGTCCTGATGTCCTCAGCAGGGGAGCAGCAGCAACATCTAGGATAACAGATGCCATAATTCAGAATTTATCCTCATCTTGACAATCCTTTTTATCACTATATAATCACCAATAAAGATAAAATTATTTTTACTCTTTTTTAAGAAAAGATTTTTTAAATTTAAGAAATGGAAAGGAGGAAAAAATAAAAATAGTAGAATGTGTTCCGAATTTTTCTGAAGGGAAAGACATTGATAAGATCAATGCAATAACCAATGAAATCAAAAACACTTCTGGAGTCTACCTTCTTGATGTCGATCCCGGAGCAGACACAAATCGGACAGTAGTAACCTTTGTTGGATCTCCAGAAGCTGTTGAAGAAGCTGCCTTCCGCGCAATAAAGAAGGCTTCAGAAGTGATCGATATGAAAAAGCATCAAGGCGAACATCCGAGGATGGGTGCAACAGATGTTTGCCCCTTTGTTCCTGTTGCCAGTGTTTCAATGGAGGACTGTGTCAAGATTGCAGAAGCTTTGGGTAAAAGAGTGGCAGAAGAATTCAGAATTCCCGTTTATCTCTATGAAGAAGCAGCTCGAGAGGAGAAGAGAAAAAATCTTGCCAATATTAGAAAAGGAGAATATGAGGGTCTTCAAAAGAAGATTAGGGACCCTGAATGGAAGCCAGATTTTGGAGAACCCGTGTTTAACGAAAAATCAGGAGCCACAGTTATCGGTGCTCGGGAGTTCCTGATAGCTTATAATGTAAATCTTAATACAAAGGATTCGAAACTTGCCAATATGATAGCAAAGAATGTAAGAGAATCCGGAAAACCGAAAAGGGATGATGATGGAAATATTGTTAAAGATGAGAATGGTGAGATAGTCAGGATTCCGGGTAAATTAAAAGCAGTTAGAGGGATTGGCTGGTATGTTGATGAATATGGTTGTGCCCAGGTTTCAATAAATCTTACGAATTATCATATAACACCTCTTCACATAGTGTTTGAAGAAGTGCGAAAGGAAGCAAGAAAATTGGGTCTCGGGGTTACAGGAAGTGAGTTAGTGGGACTCATTCCTGAGGAGGCTCTAATTGAAGCAGGTAAGTTTTACTTAAAGAAACAGGGAATATCAATGGGAGTTCCAAAGAGAGAAATTATTCATACAGCAGTAAAATCCCTTGGGCTTTCAGATGTTACTAAATTCAATCCAGAAGAAAAAGTAATTGAGTATAGAATAAATAAGGAGTCTGATCGTCTTGTAGATTATACCTTACTTGAATTTGCAGAAGAATTATCCTCTAACTCTCCTGCTCCAGGAGGAGGTTCAGTGGCTGCAATCGCTGGAGCTCTTTCAGCTGCACTCACCGCAATGGTAGGGAATTTAACCTACGGTAAGAAGAAATACCAGAATAATTGGGACAAAGCTGAAGAGATATCAGAAAAGGCCCAGGATTTGAAACAGGAACTCCTCTCTCTCGCCTGTGAAGATACAAAAGCCTTTAATCAACTAATGAAATCTTTTAGAATGAAAAAGGAAACGGAAGAGCAAAAACAGAAAAGAAGAGAGGCAATCAGAGAGGCAACAAAGTTAGCAACTGAAATTCCTCTTACTGTTATGGAAAAAAGTCTAACAATAATGGAGTTAGCTTTAAAGATTGCAAAAATTGGCAATTTAAATGCTATTAGTGATGCTGGTGTTGCTGGAGAAATGGCTCTTGCCTCCTGCCGTTCTGCCTCCCTGAATGTTAAAATCAACATTCCTTCCTTAAAGGATGAGAAGTTCGCCCGGGATGCGGGGATTAAACAAGATGATATCCTGAAGAGAATTGAATCTCTTTATATTAAGTTAACTTCAATCGTTGAAGAGAAATTATAAATAAGTACCTTAGGGGTTGATAAATCGAGAATATTTTGTATAATAAAAAAAATGGGTCGTTAGCTCAATAGGTAGAGCACCGGCCTTTTAAGCCGGGGGTCGCAGGTTCGATTCCTGCACGACCTATAATAAAAATGAGGAGGTATAAATGTTGGTTCTATTATCCCTGCTTATAAGTTATTCTTCATTTTCATCAGGGAGTGGAAATTTTAATCTTTACTCAGCAAGAACACTCCCTTCAGCTAATCTCGCTTTTAATGCGCACCTTTCTGCTGCACAACAGGATTATGATACATTAAAGCATTTTATAGGTTACTCTAATATAGGTTTCACCTACGGCGTTTTTGATTACCTTGAGCTCTATCTGGGCACAACCTTATACGGAAAGCTTTCATCTCAGGGAAAAACTTTTGATCCAGATAAAGAAGAGCATGTAATTGGTGATAGGGACTTATATACTGGGTTAAAGTTCTATTTTCCTCTAATAGGTTCTGCAAGTAATACCGAGGGCCAAACAGTAAATTGGCTACTCGGAGGTCATATAGGGGACAATTTCAGTGTTTTCCATTCTGATAAGGATGATTCTCTCGCTATTCATTCTCACTTTGAACCAACATTAAAACATCATAGCGATATTGCTCTTGATCTCTTAAGCGACATCGAAGTCTATCCCCTTTTGATTCACTTGAGTGGAGGTTATAAATTCCGTGGAGATTATTTTGATTTTCATATCCCGCACACCCTAATTCCAGAAAGGCAAGACCTACTTTGTTGGGGGGCTGGTTTTGAAATAGCAGCAGGTCCATACACCCGCTTTGTTTTCGAAACAAAGGGGATCAACCCGCAGCACGGGAAAGCGGATACATTAATAGGCGCTTTTGGCATAAGATTTACATCTCCAGAGAAGTTTACTCTTGATCTCGGGGTGGATTATGCCTTTAGTGATTCAGTGGATTTTGTCCCTGATTGGAAAATAAATGATGCAGGCAGATGGAGATTTAGAGTTGGTTTTTCAACACAGAGCACTCTCATACCTTTGAAGAAGAAAGAGAAGAAAGTAGAGAAGGGGACAATAGCTCTAACAGTTAACGATATAAAAACAGATGAACCTCTGGATGCGAGTATAACTTTTCGTGATACAACACTCCCGGTGTATAGAACCGGGGAAGATGGCAAGGTTAATATAGAAATCCTCCCCGGAGTTTATCATATAACACTTTCAAAAGAAGGTTATGTTCCAAGAGAGGCTTCAATAACAGTAAAACCCTCATCTGTTGTAAATATCAATACTGTCCTCAGGAAAAAGGAAAGACCAATTGGAGGGTTTACCGGGACTGTGAGTTCCTTTCGGGATCTAAAACCTTTAGCAACAACGATTGAATTCCTTGGAACTAAAATAAAACCTATTACCTCAGATCCTGAAAAGGGAATATTCAAGGGAGAATTACCATCCGGGACATATAATGTGCGGGTTTCCTCCGAAGGTTATCTGCCACAGACCTTCGCAATCATAATAAAAGAAGGCGAAACGACCATTAAGAATATCAAGATGATAGAAAAACTGGAAGAGAAGAAAAAATTGGTCCTCAGAGGCATCCACTTTGCCACTGGCAAGACTAACATACCTCCTGATGGATATCCAATTCTTGATAAAGTTGTAAGCGTTCTCAAAGCAAATAAGAATGTTAAGGTAGAAATAAGTGGTCATACCGATTCAGTTGGTTCTGCTTCTTACAACCTGAGATTATCTGACGGTAGGGCACAATCTGTTCGACAATATCTTATCCAACAGGGTATAGACTCTTCCCGCCTTGTCGCCAGAGGTTATGGAGAATCAAAACCCATAGCACCCAATACAACTCGGGAAGGAAGAGCAGAGAATAGGAGGATTGAATTTACCGTTATCCTCCAATAGAATCGTAAATGGCAGGATATCCTGCCATTTAATCTTCTCCTTTGGATTTTTTAAAAGACCTGAACGAAGAGCAGAAAAGGGCTGTTATACATAAAGAAGGACCAGCTCTGGTCCTGGCTGGTGCTGGTAGTGGAAAAACAAGGGTAATCACCTACAGGATAGGCTATCTCATTGATATTCTTGGAGAGAAGCCTTCCAGTATTCTTGCTGTCACTTTTACAAATAAGGCTGCCGATGAGATGAAAGAAAGAATCTACAAGCTGATTTCAACACCAATCAGGGGAATCTGGATGGGAACATTCCACTCAATGTGCGCTCGGATTCTCAGGGAATACTCCGAGAAGACACCTTATTCAAGAAATTTTGTAATCTACGACGCAAGGGATCAGAGAAATCTTTTAAAGAGGATCTTAAAGAGGTTGGATATTAGAGATAAAAAACTGAATGACCGTTACATCCAGAGGACAATATCAAATCTAAAAAACAGATTGATCGACGAATACGATTTCGAACCCCTCTCTCTAGAGCAGGAAAAAATCAAGGTTGTTTACCAGGAATATCAAAAAAGACTAAAAGAGAATAATGCAATGGATTTTGATGATCTCCTTTTCAATGTGGATCGCCTCCTTGGAGGAAATAGAAAGGTCAAGGAAGAATTAAATGAAAGATTTAAGCATAAACTTGTTGATGAATACCAGGATACAAACCATGCCCAGTATGAAATATTAAAAAAAATATCAAAAAAACATAAAGACCTTTTTGTTGTCGGGGACGATGACCAGTCAATATACGGATTCAGAGGAGCGGATATAAACAATATCCTTGACTTTGAAGATGATTTTCCTGACACTTCAGTTTATCGCCTGGAGAGGAATTACCGCTCAACTCAGAGGATCCTTCGGGCTGCTTCCTCTGTGGTAAAAAATAACTACCAGAGAAAGGGGAAAACGCTCTGGACAGAGAGAAGGAATGGAACGAAATTAACACTCTTTTCAACCCTCTCTGAAAACGGTGAGGCAAGAAAAATTCTTTATTTCCTTAAGAAGGAACTTAAAACACATAAAAAACAGAATATCCTTATTGCATACAGGACAAATGCTCAATCAAGGGCTATAGAGGATGCTCTCTTAGCAGAAAAAATCCCCTACACCATTGTTGGCGGTTTGAGGTTCTATCAGAGGAAGGAAATTAAAGACCTCCTCGCCTACATCAAATTCCTTGTCAACAAAAGAGACTCTATTTCTTTATGGAGGATTATAGATATACCGAGGAGAGGAATAGGAAGGTTAAGAAGGTCGAGAATTGAACAGACCGCCAGAGAAAAAGGAATAACCATATGGGAGGCAACTCAGAAACTTGGAAGGGATGATCCCAATCTTTCAAATTTCGTTGAGCTCATAAAATCTCTTGAGGGAATCTCCAAAGTAGATGAACTCATCAGAGCGATTATCGATAAAACCGGGTATATAGAACTTCTGAAGGAAGAGGATACAATAGAATCTGAGAGTAGGATTGAGAACATTTTTGAATTGGTATCCTCTGTAAAGGATTTCACTAAAAAGGAGGGTAAATATTCTCCAGAAGATTTTCTCACTGAGGTTAACCTCCGAACAGATATTGACGAGTGGACAAAATCTGATTCAGTGAACCTTATGACCCTTCATAATACAAAGGGCTTAGAATTCCCTGTTGTTTTTATAACAGGTCTTTCAGAAGATATACTCCCTCACTACAGAAGTCTTAAAGACGGTAATTTAGAGGAGGAGAGAAGGCTCTTCTATGTAGGAATCACGAGAGCAAAGGAAAAAGTTTATCTCTCATACTTCAAGAAGAGAGGTTCTGGATGGGGAGGAGAAAGAATGCTAATCCCTTCTCGCTTTCTTCAAGAACTACCTCCTGGAGATGTCCAGGATCTGGACGAACAATTAAAAAGAGATAAATTCGTTCAAGAAAAAAAAGAGAGGTTCCTAAATGAATGGGTTAAACATCCAATCTTTGGTCGAGGGAGAATTCTTGAAGTGATCAATGGAGACAAGTTTCTTATCTCTTTTGATGGAATAAAAAAGATAATTAAGAGGAGGTTTTTTGAATGAAGAGTATTGACATAAGACATCTCTCAAAACTTGCTAATATAGAACTGGATAAAAAGGAAGAAAAAAAACTGCAGAAGGATCTTGATGCAATAATTAAACATATCCAAAAAATCCACGAAGTGGATACAAAGGGCCTCCCTGAAACAATCCATCCAAATCTTACAAGTCTAATGCTAAGAAATGACAAAGTTGGCAAGTCTCTATCCAGAGACGTAGTCCTCTTAAATAAAGAAAATTCAAAGGATGGTTATTTCACAGTGGAGAGGCTAATCTATGATGACAATCAATGATTATCTAAAACTATTTGATGAGGGAAAACTAACCCCTGAAGAACTCCTTGAAAGTTGTTGTTCAAAAATAGATCCGGACCTGAATGCTTTTATTACAGTGACAAAAGAAAGAGCAAGAAACGCTATAGGTTCAGTAGACGGCAAAATCAGAGGTATACCTGTAGCGGTGAAAGACAACATCAATGTAAAAGGAGTCCCAACAACCTGCGGTTCAAAGATTCTTAAAGGTTTTATCCCTCCTTATTCTGCTACGGTTGTCGAGAGAATTGAAAAAGAAGGGGGTCTTTTAATAGGAAAGACAAATCTCGATGAGTTTGCAATGGGTTCTTCCACAGAAAATTCCCACTTTGGGTTAACAAAGAACCCCTTTGATCGGGAAAGGGTTCCCGGAGGTTCATCTGGTGGTTCGGCTGTTGCAGTGGCAACTGGCAGTGCAATTATTGCCCTAGGCTCCGACACAGGTGGCTCAGTTCGACAACCTGCTTCATTCTGTGGGCTCGTTGGTCTAAAACCAACCTATGGAAGAGTTTCTCGTTATGGGCTCGTTGCCTTTGCTTCATCCCTGGATCAGATAGGCATAATAGGACGGAATGCCATGGATGTTGGAATCCTTCTTGTGATTATAGCAGGGAAAGACCCTCTGGATTCAACTTCGGTTACGGTCGATGTCCAGGATTATACCGATCTGGATGGGTCCCTTGAAGGTATAAAGATTGGAATACCAGAAGAGTATTTCATTGATATTGATGAAGACGTCCTTGAGGCTGTGATAGAAATAAAGGAAATCTTACAAGATGTAGGTGTTTCTTTCCCCTCGGTTTCTCTCCCTACATCAGAGTTCGTCATCCCAACCTACCAGATAATTTCTTATGCAGAAGCATCTTCAAACCTTGCAAGATATGATGGAGTGAGATACGGTCTTTATCATTCAGGAGTTAATTTTTCTGATGAGATAAGAAAGACAAGAAATGATGGTTTTTTATCAGAGGTAAAGAGGAGAATACTGGTCGGGTCCTTTGTTCTATCTTCCCAGGCCATTGGTGAATATTACGAAAAGGCTTTAACCATAAGAAGCCTGATAAAAAAGGAATTCAAAGATGCTCTGGATAAAGTTGACTATCTCTTAACTCCAACAACACCCTCACCGGCTTTTAAAATCGGTGAAAGGTTTGATGACCCTCTAAAAGTCCATCTCTCTGATAGACTGACTGCGGGAGCAAACCTCGCAGGGATACCGGCAGTATCTGCCCCTGCTGGAATGAGTCGGAATAATCTTCCAATAGGTTATCAACTAATGGGCAGGCCTTTTGACGAGAAAGGTCTCCTTTCTATTGTTCATCAAGTTGAGAAAATAAAGCCTTTTGAGCTTCTTGGAGAGTGAAATGGAAGAATTTAAACCAAGAATGGGTATAGAAGTCCATGCTCAACTGGATACAACCACCAAGTTATTCTGCAGTTGTCCTGTAGCATTTGGCGAAGAGCCTAATACCAATGTATGCCCAATATGTCTTGGCCTTCCTGGTGTTCTTCCAGTTCTAAACAAAAGAGCTGTAGAACTTGCAATGAGGGTGGCTTTTGCATTGAATTGCCATCTCCATAAGGAATCAAGATTTGCAAGGAAGAATTACTTCTATCCCGACCTACCAAAGGGCTATCAAATAACACAGTTCAAATTTCCTCTCGCAACTTCTGGAAGTATTAAGGTGGACGAAAAGATAATCAGGATAAAAAGACTCCACCTTGAAGAAGAAGCGGCAAAATTAATCCATTTGGGAGATAAAACATTTGTTGATTACAACAGAGCAGGAGTCCCTCTCGTTGAAATTGTAACCGAACCTGATATAACATCAGCGGTTATGGCTGTGGATTACCTTAAAAAACTACAGAAAATCCTCCAGTTTACAGGAGCTTCTAATGCTGTAATGGCAAGGGGTGAGTTTAGATGTGAACCAAATATATCCGTAAGTTGTGAAAAAGGTAAACTTGGAACGAGAACCGAGATAAAGAATCTAAATTCCTTCAGAGCTGTAAAAAGAGCTCTGAAATACGAAATAAAAAGGCAGAAAAAAATCCTCCAGGAAGGAGGAACAATAAAACAGGAAACGATGCGCTTTGTAGAAAAGGCAGGTGTAACAAGGTCAACGAGATCAAAAGAAGAGGCCTCCGATTATAGATATTTCCCCGAGCCAGATCTTCCTCCTCTTTTAATCAAGGAAGAATGGATGGAAAAAGTTAAAAGGAGTATCCCTACCCTCCCGGAGGAGAGAAAGAAGAGATATATAGAGTTAGGTCTTAATGAGGAAGATGCTATAATAATTGCAAATTCAAAGAAGGCTTCCAACCTCTTTGATGAAACAATCCAACAGTTAGATGAACCTCTTGAGATAAGTAAGTGGATAATCAGGGAATTCAGAGCTCATAATGAACCGAATATCTCCCCCACGAGTCTTGCATCCCTTGTAAAGATGGTTATCCAAGGTTCCATCTCAAGGATTATAGGAAGTAAGGTCTTCTCTATGATGGTTCGAACTGGCAGGACTCCTGAGGAGATTGTTAAGGAAAAAAGCCTCTTAAAGATTTCGGATAAAGAGGCTCTTACTTCTGTCGTTAAGGAGGTCTTTGCTGAGAACCCCGAGGAATTCAAAGACTTTCAAAATGGTAAATCAAAGTTAATTAGATTCTTTATTGGGCGGGTAATGAAAAAGACAAAAGGGAGGGCTAACCCAAAGGAGGTTGGGAGAATAATTTCTGAATATGAGCAAAAACATTGAAATAAGACACGCTTCAGTCCACAATCTTAAAGGAATTGATGTTGAGATACCGAGGGATAAGTTAGTCATCATTACCGGTATCTCCGGTTCTGGTAAATCCTCCCTTGCATTTGACACAATCTATGCCGAGGGTCAGAGGCGATATATTGAATCTTTATCAGCTTATGCAAGGCAGTTTTTGGGGGTTATGGATAAACCCGAAGTCCAATCAATCACCAATTTATCCCCTACCATATCGATTGAGCAGAGAAAATTATCAAAAAATCCAAGGTCTACAGTGGCAACGGTAACTGAGATATATGATTACCTTCGAGTCCTTTTCGCCAGGGTTGGAACACCCTATTGCTACATGTGTGGAAGAAAGATTACCTCCCAGACGGTAGATGAAATTGTTGACCAGATACTCAAGTATCCATCCGATTCTCATCTTCTCATTCTTGCTCCTATTGCAAGAAGAAGGAAGGGAACTTTTGCTGATGACCTTAAGAATATTGGAGCAAAAGGATTTGTGAGAGTTGTTGTAGATGGTGAAATGATGGAAATCAAAGATGTTCCTTCCCTTGATAAGTATAAACCCCATAACATTGAAATCGTTGTAGACAGAATAAAGCCATCCAAGGAAATGAGTAGTAGAATAGCCGATTCAGTGGAAACCGCCTTAAAGGAAACAGAAGGCCTTCTTATCGTCAGAAATATTGATGAAGATTCTAACAGGATATTTTCGACGAAATTCGCCTGTCCTCACTGTGGTGTTAGTTATCCTGAGATTTCTCCTCGCTTCTTCTCTTTTAACTCTCCTTATGGAGCCTGTCCGCGTTGTCAGGGTATTGGAACAGAAATGGAGGTAGATCCAGAGAACATTATCCTCAACGAATCCTTCTCTATCCTTGAAGGAGCAATCTCTCCTGTTGGAGAACCAAGAGGCAGATTATACAGAGCTATCAAGAATATGGCTTACAATTATGAGGTGAACATCAACAAACCCTGGAAAAAATTAACCGAAGAAGAAAAGAATATAATCCTTTATGGCAGGGGGCTATGGGAAGGTATTATTCCATATCTCGACCGTCGCCATGAGGAAACCGATTCAGACTGGATAAGAAATGAGATAGAAAAATATATGGTAATTAAGCCCTGCCCTGAATGCAAAGGCTCAAGGCTAAGAAAAGAGGCCTTGAGCGTGAAGATTAGAAATAAAAATATTCATCAGGTTGTTCAGATGAATATTTCTGATGCTCGCTCTTTTATCGAAAAAATTAAGTTCTCTGATGAGAGGCAGAAGATTTCATCCCAACTTACTCGTGAAATTGGGCAGCGGCTCCATTTCCTTGAAGATGTGGGTGTAAATTACTTAACTCTTGATAGACCAACATTAACCCTTGCTGGAGGTGAGGCTCAGAGAGTTCACCTTGCCACCCAAATCGGTTCAGGTCTTGTGGGAATCATCTACATACTCGATGAACCCACAATAGGCCTTCATGAAAGAGATATCCTCCGTCTTATTCAGACTTTAAAGTCCCTTCGAGATATGGGTAACACGGTTATTACGGTGGAACATGACACAAAGAGTATTTTAAATGCAGACTGGGTTATAGACCTTGGCCCTGGTGCGGGTCTTGAAGGTGGTGAAGTTGTATTCACAGGAACTCCTGAAGAACTCAGACAAGATGGTTCCACCATTACTGCAAGATACCTTTCAGGCAAGGAGAAAATTCCCGTCCCTTCTACAAGAAGAAAGGGAAATGGAAAGACCGTCAAGATTGTAGGGGCTTCAGGCAATAACCTGAAAAGCATCAATGTTGTGATACCCCTTAACAGCTTTGTATGTATAACAGGAGTCTCAGGTTCAGGGAAGAGCACTCTCATAATTGATATTCTCTACCGAGCTCTTGCAAGGAAATTCTATGGATCAAGATACCTGCCTCTGGAGCATAAAGCAATTGAGGGGATTGAAAATATAGATAAGGTAATCAATATCGACCAGAGCCCAATTGGGAGAACACCAAGATCAAATCCTGCAACTTATACAGGAACTTTTACACCTATAAGAGACTTTTTTGCTGAACTACCAGGCTCACGCATAAGAGGTTTCAACAAAGGAAGGTTCTCCTTCAATGTTCCAGGGGGAAGATGCGAGGGTTGTAGAGGTCAGGGGAAGAAGAGGATAGAGATGCATTTTCTTTCTGATGTCTATATAACCTGTAAAGCCTGTAAGGGAACGAGGTATAAAAAAGAGACTCTTGAAGTGAAGTATAAGGGGAAGAATATTTCCGATGTTCTCGATCAAACAGTTGATGTGGCTGTTGACTTCTTTAACGAAATCCCTCAGGCCAAGAGGAAACTGAAATTATTACAGGATGTTGGTCTCGGTTATATAAAACTTGGACAACCTGCAACAACTCTTTCAGGAGGGGAAGCTCAGAGGATAAAACTTGCAAGGGAATTGTCAAAGGTTGCCACTGGGGACACCCTCTATCTCCTTGATGAGCCAACAACTGGCTTACATGCTTATGATATTAGACTCCTTCTTCGGGTTCTGAATTGCCTCGTTGATATGGGTAATACAGTGGTTGTAATTGAACACAACCTTGATGTTGTCAAATGCGCAGATTGGATAATCGATCTCGGTCCAGAAGGCGGAGAAGAAGGTGGTGAGATTATAGCCGAAGGAACTCCTGAGGAGATTGCAACTATGAAAAAATCCTATACCGGGAAATTCTTAAAAGAGGTCCTTTCAAAATAAACTAAAAAATACAGGTTAAATTCCTGAATTTTAAAGATTATTGCAGACCTTGACGAAAGATTTAAATAGAATATTTTAAAAGAATGGATATTAAAGAACTTACACTTCTAAAAAAGGGAAGTTTTGCAGATATCTACGAAAAGGATGGGGTTGTATACAAGATAGGAAAACCCTCAGAAAAAGAGATACTAAGCGGTCAATTTGAACTTCTCTCTGAAATCAATAATCCTCATTTCGTCACAGTCTATAAGTGGTTTGAAGATGAGGATCTTTGCGGATTTACAATGGAAAAGATTAACAACCCCACAATTGATAAGATTCCCGAAATTCATCCAGAAGAGAAAAAAGAATTCGATAGATTGAAAAAAATCCTTAATTCTATCCTCAACGCTCTTTTTGTCTTGCATTCTCAAGGAATAATGGATGGGGATTTAAAACCGTCGCATATTTTTGTTACAGAGGGTAATAATGTAAAAATAATCGATCCTGGCTATGACCCTTCNATAATTACTCCCATTTATGCATCTCCAGAGGCAATTGTGGGAGACCCTGGCCTTTATTCGGATATTTATTCTCTCGGTATNATCCTCTATGAAGTTNTCACTGGAGAAAAAGCCTTCAAAGGGAATCTNTCAGAGATAATTGAAGACAAATTCAAAAAAGATTTATCACCACCAAAAACAAAAAATAAAAATATCCCTGAAGAATTGAATCTGCTGGTCCAGAGAATGACAGCAAAGAGTATTGAGAATCGCCTTCTTTCAGTGAATGATGTTAAAAGGGAGCTGGAAATTGGAATGCCAGCAGAAGAGAAGGAACATTTTCTTATTCCGGTGTTCGCAGGTAGGAAGAAAGAACTCGAAAAATTTGACGATATCTTATCCAAACTTCCAGAATCTCATCTTCTCTGGATAGTTGGAGAAGAGGGCATGGGGAAAACTGAAATTTTAAAGCAGTTTAAGATAAAGAGCCTCATAAAGGGCTTAGAGGTAAGGGAAATCTCTCCTGATGAACTCTATCGTTTCTTTACAGGAAAGAATTTTTCTGAAAAGTCCCTTATCCTTATACTCGATAACATTTCATCGATTGAAGACATTTCTGGAATCCTAAAAGAGAATGCAAGAACAATCCGTTTTCATCCTCTTATTATCCTGATAACTTCTGAATATAAACCGAAAGAAATTGAGGAAATCTCTGACATTACGAGCATCATAACCCTTCCCTTGTTAGATATGGAAGAAATAGGATACATTCTCGATAAGAATTTTATAAACCTTAATGAAAGGAAAGAACTCATTTTATTTATTAAAGAAAGGTCAAACGGAATTCCAACCTTTGTAAATCAGATTTTATCACTTTTAATCAAAGAAAAAGCGATTGAAAAAAGAGGAGAAAGCTGGATTTTCAACAAAGTTACCTCAAATTCTCTAACTATCCCCAAAAGTATAGAGGATTATCTAACCTATAAGATTAAAAATCTTTCAATAAGTGAAAGAAAATTACTTAAATTCTTATCTATATTCCCTGGCAGGATTCCCCTGAATATTCTTTCTACCCAAAAAATAAAAAATCCATTCGCTTTGATCCAAATCCTCATAACAAAAAAATTCCTGAGGAGAGATGGAAGAGGGGTTTATTTCAACGATAGGTGGACAAGGGATTTCTTCTATAAGTCTTTAGATTTTGAAGGAAAGGAAGAGATTTACAATGAAATTAAAAAAGAAGGAATAGAAGAACCAGAGGTTCTCTATCCTCTTCAGATTGATCTTGGAATGAAGAACAAAGCAATTCGCTCACTCTTAGAGGTTGGGAAGAAGAAAATAAAAGGGAAAGATTATCCATCTGCAATTAATCTATTGAAGAAATCTCTTTCCCTGAAAGAAAATAAGATAACAAAAATGGTTCTTTCAAGGCTCTATGAACTAACAGGAGAGTTTGATAGGGCAATGAATTTGTATAAAGAACTTCTAAAGAAAGAACCTGATAATCCATATTTCCTGTTAAAACTCGGGTCAAATGAGCGGGTATTGGGAGAAATTCAAAAATCTTTACAACACCTAAAAAAAGCGATTGACAAATCCAAAAAAAGCCTTCAGCAAAGAGCAATTTATGAGTTAGGTTTTCTCTATCTTGAAGAGGGAAAACTTAACGAAGCTTCCAGTCTTCTCTCTGAATTTAAAGGAAAACTCACCCCCCGCTTAAAATATCTCTCTGCCCACCTTTTCTACCTTCAAGGGGAAATCGATAAAGTGATAAAGTTATCAGAAAAAGCCCTGGAGGAAAATCTATCTCTTCCATTAAAAAGAGCGTTCTTAAATTTTTTAGGTCTTTCAAAACAGAAAAATGAAGAGTATCCAGAAAGTATTAAGTATTTTGATGAGTGCTTAAAAATTGACAGAAGAGAAAAAAATCTTTACAATGAAGGAATACACCTCTTGAACAAAGGATTTTCCCTTCTCCAGATAGATCAATCAAAAGAGGCTTTAGAAAATCTTGAAACTGCTCTTTCTATATCCAAGAATGGAAGAATGAGAAAAATGGAAGAGAGGATTCTATGGACTCTCTCTATTTTATACCTCCGATTGGGTTACTGGGAAAAATTAGAGGAGAGGATAAATGAATTTAAGAAGAGGTATGGAGAGTTTGGCTCTCTATTAAAAGAAAAATTAATCTATAGCAGGATCTATATTGGTGACCTATTTGGAGCAGAAAAGTTAATAGGAGAATTAAAAGAGAAAGGAAAGGATGTGAAAGAGGCAGAGGGTATCCTTGCCTCATTTAAAGAAGAATGGGAAAAGGCTGAAGAAATATTTAAGGCTCTTTTGAAAAAGGAAAAAGGAGACTTAAGGAGGAAAAGAGAAATTTCATGGAGACTGGCTGAGGTTCTCTATTATCAGGGCAAAGGGGATGAGGCGATTACTATAATCCAACCCTCCATCAATAAACTAAATTCAATAAAATCAAAATTTGAAAAAGCTCAACTTCTATCTACCTGGGGTATCATAAATAAGGATATTTCCTCCCTTAATAAGAGTTTAAAATTATTTTCAGAACTAGGTTATTCTTTTTGTTCTGGTAGAGTTATTCTTAAAAAGGGAGAAGTTTATATAAAAAATAAGGAATTCCAGACAGCTGTTGGTGAATTAAAGAAGGCGGAAGATTTATTCTCAAAACTAAATTCAGGGATTTTCTTATTAAGGACAAGGAAAATCCTTGCAGAATGCGCAAAAAATATAGCTGAAATAAGGAGCTATCCAGGGACTTACGATGAAATAAGTAAGTTACTCTCATCAATTGATTCAGAGAAAA
>JGI24025J20009_10000047_pt1 | contig 88629 bp, 69 predicted proteins | sample Cruoilmetagenom3_FD_20009 | JGI IMG/M metagenome (IMG submission 20009)
CTATGGGCATCTCACAACTCCATTGTATTCTTGGTCGAAAACAATAGATTAGTGAGGTGCTCTTCTTTTTTCAATCACTTTCGAAGTTGAGAGTGGGGTTACAGTGGGCTTTTTTTGTTTTAATGATATAGGTAAGTCATTAACAATGACCGCCAATAATGTCTATCAATAATAATGTTTAATAAGGATATAACCATGTCTAAGAACACAGCATCAAACACCACGTTTAAAGCCTTGGTCGTCGAAGAGAGCAATGACGGTGAGTTTGGAAAAAGCATCAAAGAACGCAGTGTCAGTGATTTGCCAGACAATGACCTGCTAATCGAGGTGCACTACTCATCACTCAACTATAAAGATGCGATGTCGGCTTCGGGTAATAAAAGAATCACCAAACACTATCCGCACACGCCCGGTATTGATGCCGCTGGTGTCGTTGTCAGCGACAAATCCGGCACCTTTGCCGAAGGTCAAAAGGTGGTGGTATTTGGTTATGATCTGGGTATGGATACGCCGGGTGGCCTAGGGCAAATGATTTCTATACCTGCCGACTGGGCCATAGAATGCCCAGAGTCCTTGACGCTAAAAGAAGCTATGATCTATGGTACAGGCGGCTTAACGGCAGCCTTAAGCGTGCAAAAATTAGAAAAAATGGGCGCAAAACCAAGTGATGGTGAGGTCGCTGTCACAGGTGCAACGGGCGGCGTCGGTAGCATTAGTATCGCTATTTTAAAGCAGCTGGGCTATGACGTCATCGCCTTCTCAGGTAAACCTGAACAAAGCGAGCATCTAAAAGAGCTTGGCGCAAGCGAGGTGCGTCATCGCGACACCATCAATGAGATCGGTAGCAAACCTATCGGCCGTGAGCTGTGGGCCAATGCCATCGATACGGTAGGCGGCGACTACTTAGCCAACTTACTCAAGCAAACCAAAGCTGGCGGCGCGGTCACCAGTTGCGGGCTGGCAGCATCACCTGAGCTCTCGATGACGGTAATACCTTTTATCACTAGAGCGGTATCCCTGCTCGGTATCGACTCGGTCTATATTCCGTTGACGGATAAAAAGGCCATCTGGCAACGTGTCGCCACCGACATGAAACTGCCCAATCTGGACAGCTATGGCGAAGAGATTACGCTTGAGCAGACGCCAGAGTATTTAGATAGATTTATCGCGGGCAAAACCGTGGGGCGTTATGTGGTGAATGTGAAGGGTTAGGATTTAGTTTAGAGCTTTTGATACAGATAAATCAAGGCAGCACTCTTTTGGGGTGCTGCCTTTTTTTAGCAACATCTTCAATTTTTCTTTGAAATGTAAACTGTTGTGAGTCGAAAGTGATTCGATTGCTCGCTTTATACACTGTATTATTAAAAGTTCGTTTGAAAATTAAAATCACCTCAAATAAATTAACTTTTGTTCGATAATTTAAATAGACTTATGTTAGTATTTATAGTGAGCTAAATTTTATTTTAACTCACTATTTTTGAGAGTATCAAACATATGCTCTTGATAACTCTAATAAACCTAAATCAAAGGTGGTAACAGTATGTCAAATTATGTTAAGTCTCCTAACAGCGATACATGGCATTGGTGCAAAAATTGTTCAAATTATCCTAGTAGTGTTGGATCTACAAGCTCAACCAAACCTACATCTGGAGAGCTGTGCAATCAATGTCAATCTAAACAAAAAAGTGGGAATTGTAATTGATAAATGAGACTCTATTTTAAATCAACGGTTGGAGAATACTTCTTAAGTAGTGTTCTCCTTTTATATAGAAAAAAATTTGTATAATATCTATCAAATATTTACTTCATCCAAAGTTAATCAGTTGCAAACAAACAAGAACAGACCTGCGGATAATGCTACTACCAATATGCTAGCCATAATGGTGCTAACCCACAACTTCCTCGCTTTTTTATACTAACTCTTGTTCAGTAATATCGGAATATACTGTATTATTTTTTATGTTTTTGACACTGTCCTTAAAGTAAAAAAAATTGCCTAAAAGTCCTGTTAGTACAGCCAACGCTATAAAAAATCTGGTCTGGCCAAAAGAGCTATACGTCTGCATACTCAACAAATACATTAACAACAAATCGACTGTGTTGATGCCAATTACAATAAAAAAATGATTAGATACATTTTGCGACAGCAAAACCGAGACGGGCCAAGAATACCTAGAAATAATTATTCTAAAAACAAAAAAAAGCACCCAACCAAGTTGAGTGTTTTTTTATTTCGACAAGCTGTATATCAATTCAAAAAATCTGAGTAGCAAGGAAAACGAGTGATAGCACTACGTTAAGTAGGCTGAACGAGTTTGACGATGCTAATCAGATTTTTGGTTTGATACTATTCCCACTCAATAGTAGCAGGTGGCTTGCTCGATACATCATAAGTCACGCGTGAGACGTCTTTGATTTCATTCATGATGCGATTTGATACCGTCTCAATCAAATCATACGGCAGATGGGCAAAGCGTGCGGTCATAAAGTCAACAGTCTCAACCGCACGTAGCGCAATCACCCACGCATAGCGGCGGCCATCGCCGACCACGCCGACCGATTTGATCGGTTGGAATACCGCAAACGCTTGCGCGGTCTTGTCATACCAGCCTGAACGCTCAAGCTCTTGCATAAAGATGGCGTCGGCCAAACGTAGGATATCGGCATATTCTTTTTTCACTTCGCCCAAGATACGCACGCCCAAACCTGGACCTGGAAACGGATGACGATAGATCATTTTTTCTGGCAGACCCAAAGTGATACCCAATTTGCGTACTTCGTCTTTAAAGAGGTCACGTAACGGCTCCACCAACTCAAACGCCAAGTCATCCGGCAGACCGCCTACGTTGTGGTGGCTCTTAATGACGTGCGCCTTACCTTGATGCGACTTGGCAGATTCAATCACGTCAGGATAGATCGTACCCTGCGCCAAGAACTCAACGACTTTGCCATCGCTTTGCTCACTCACTTCACGCGCACTGTTGGCAAATACGTCGATAAAGGTTTTACCAATGATTTTACGTTTTTTCTCTGGATCAGACTCGCCCGCCAGCGCATCTAAGAACAAGTCTTCGGCATCGACACGAATGACTTTAACACCCATGTTTTCGGCAAATACTTGCATGACTTGATCGCCTTCATGCAGACGCAAGAGGCCATTATCAACGAACACACAAGTCAGCTGATCGCCAATGGCTTTATGCAAAATTGCTGCGACCACTGAACTGTCGACACCGCCTGATAGTCCTAGTAATACTTGTTTGTCACCGATTTGCTCTTTTAACTGCTCGACACGCATATCAATGATGTTGTCAGGCGTCCACTCACCTGCACACTCGCAGATCTGATGGACAAAACGGCTGAGCAACGCTTGCCCTTGCAAGGTATGCGTGACTTCTGGATGGAACTGTAGACCGTAATATTGCTTGTCATCATTGGCCATGATCGCAATTGGACAGCTTGGCGTACTGGCGACGATGTCGAAGCCTTTAGGGGCTTCTATTACTTTGTCGCCATGACTCATCCACACATTTAGCTTGGCTGACTGACCGTCAGTTTTGCTGTCTTCAATGCCTTCAGTCAGCTGCGAGTGACCATTTACTTCGATCGTCGCGGCACCAAACTCATGAATGTCACTGGCATGAACCTGTCCACCGAAACGATCCGCCATCGCTTGCATACCGTAGCAAATACCCAAGACTGGCACGCCCAAGTCAAACACCGCATCGTTGATACGTGGGCTGTCGTCTGCGTGCACACTCTCAGGGCCACCCGATAGGATGACGCCTTTTGCGCCAAAATCGATGATGCGCTGGCTGTCGATATCATAAGGGAACATTTCACAAAACACCCCAGAGTCGCGCACACGGCGGGCGATCAGCTGGCTGTATTGCGAGCCAAAATCGAGAATTAAAATGCGGTCTTCTTTGATTGCAGGCGTGGCAGTGGTCATAGATCGATATCCATCAATAGATAAATTGGTGCCCTATTTTAACAAGTTTAGACACGCTATTGGCTATTAGATGTTCAATTATTCACAGTTATGTATAAATATTTCATTTTTAGGAAGATAAGCGCGGAAAAAGAAGATCAAGCAGAATGAACGATAAGAGGGCGGAAAACTGCCAAATATTTTTTGTACATAATTCAATAAATACAACCAGATATTATTCGCTAGTATAAACAGCAGCTTATCATAAAATCATGGAGATAAATGATGTCCACACCCGACCAAAAGCCGCCTAAGGACACGCAGGCTTACGTTCTAACGAAGTCCGCCATAGACAATACCACCGAGACCAAACATATCCATCAATTCAATGAAAACGCCATTCGCCATACCGTCTCATTAAGTGACATCGTCGGTCTTACTAAATTTGGTTTGCACCTTGTGCGGGTTGAGGCAGGCGATGAGACGACGACGCATCACTATCATGAAGAGTCAGATGAGTTCATCTATATGTTGTCAGGTGAGCTATCACTGCGTTATGGCGATGAGCAATATCAATTAAGTGCTGGTGACTTTGTGGGCTTCCCTGCGCATGGCGCGCCGCACTCTATGCGTAATGATAGCGATAGCGACGCCACCTACCTGATGGGCGGCAATAGGCCACCGATTGATATGACGCTTTATCCGGACATCAAGCGTAAGATGTATAACATTCATGGCAAAAAAGAGTATGTGGGTTTTGAGGATTTGGGTGAGGTTTGAAAAGAGTGTTAGTTGCTAAATAAGCCCGTGTTAATGGTTGTTTTAAACAACTACCAACATGGGCTAACTAGGTGATTTACTTTTTCAAATGAACGACTAAGTATTATTTACCTTTAAACTCAGCCTCACGTCTCTCCACCATCGCCATCGCGCCCTCACGCGCATCTTCTGAATAAAACAAATCTGGCAGATAACTATGAATATTTGCCAGCGCCGCGCCGACGCCACTACGGCTGACATCTTGTGCGGACGACAGTAGGCTTTTTACACCAAGCGGAGCCGCTTGGCAGATTTCTTTGGCAATCGTGAGCGCTCGCTCATATTCGGTGCCGTTTTCTACCACTTCACTGACCAGATTGAGTCGATCTGCCGTCTGTGCGTCAAATGCTTTGCCTGTGAGCAGATACGGCATGGCTTTTTGCCAGCCTGCCGCTTGTACAAATCGGACGGTTGCCCCGCCAAACGGCATGATACCGCGCTGCACTTCTAATTGACCAAACGTGCAGTTGTCACTTGCGATGACCACGTCGCTATTTAGCATCAGCTCAATCCCAGCGGTAAAGCATGTGCCTTGCACCGCGACGACCACAGGTTTGCAGCGTAATTTACCGCTGATGCCCCACGGATCGATTTGGCTATCGTCAAACTCAAACGCGCCTTTGTCCCATTTGTCTTGTAGCTCCATCAGATCCAGACCGGCAGTGAAGTGCTCGCCATGGGCGAAGATGAGCGCACATCGTAGATGATCGTCGTTTTCGTAGTCAGTGAGCGCCTCGGATAACTGCTTAATCATATGGCTATCAAAGGCGTTGCGTTTGTCCGCGCGATTAAGTCCAATCAGACAAATATAGCCGTCGGTTTGATAGGTGATGCGATTGTCGATGTGTTGATTGTGGTCCGTGGTCATGACGTTATCCTTGTCGAAACTGGCGTTGTAAGAGCGTTATTAGAGGGGCAATTGCTATAAACTTATTTTTAGTAACGTGCTTTTAATATAATCATCCTTACACTAGAACACAAGCACTAACACCGCGCAGCACCATACCCATGATGGATAGCAGCGCACCTCATTATCAGTTGACCTTGCCCTTGATAAATGCAACTATTATTGAGCTTTATAGCGTTGCCATCCTCACTTGCTGGCACCATCGAACAATGGAATCACGGTCTTATGGAATTTTGGCACGGCTTTTTGCTTATCACCAGCGTTCACTTGCTTGCTGCCGCCTCACCTGGCCCTGATTTTGTCTTGGTATCGCAGCAAACCTTGGCAAAAGGTCGGCGCACTGGTCTAATTTGTAGCTTTGGCATTACTTTGGGCTTGGCTGTTCATATTATCTACTCGGTGTTGGGTCTGGCGACCATCATCGCCCATTCGCAGCCGCTATTGACCGCGATTAAATGGCTGGGCGGTGGATATCTGATTTATCTGGGTTGGCAAGGGATTGGGGCCAAACCCAAAAAGCCATCAGATTTAGCAAATTCAGCAGACTCGGCAAGGTCAGCTGTTAACGTTTCACAAGATGTGCTTACCCATCCAACCACGATTTCTAATAAAAACCTCTCTACCAAAAAACCATCTGAGAATACCGACTCAACTGCCGCTATTTTGCGTCGTGGCTTTTTTTGTAATGTCTTTAATCCAAAAGCGCCCGTGTATTTCGTCGCGATATTTACCCTCGTTCTCTCACCAGACATACCCCTTTGGCAGTTGGCCACCTATGGCGTATGGATGATGGTCTTGCAGATGGCATGGTTTAGTACGGTCGTCATGCTGCTCTCTATCCCAGCGATCCATCGCCGCTTCCAACGTTTTGAGCATTGGATAGACCGCGTCTTGGGATCAGCGATGATCGTATTGGGGTTAAATCTTATTTTACGTAGCCGATAAGCCGTTCGTTCCTTGTGAAATCTGCTAAACTGGTTGATTATATTCAGATATCAAAGCCCCACACTATGACAAGTAAGCCTTCAAACCAAAAACACAGAAACCGATCGCCATCTACGGCCAAAAAACTCGGCCAGCTGCATCCGCGCAACCCGCATCAAGGTCGCTATGACTTTGCGGTACTGACCCGCGCTTTGCCTGAGCTCGCTGACCATACCATCACCAATCCTAATGGCGAGCCGACGATCAACTTCTCTGATCATCAAGCGGTGCGTGTGCTTAACAAGGCGCTGCTCGCCCATTATTATGGCGTCAAATTTTGGGACATTCCCGAAGGCTACTTGTGTCCGCCTATCCCTGGGCGTGCCGATTATATTCACTATATCGCTGACTTGCTTGCCCAAACCAGCCACGTCAATGACGACAACACCCCACCAACAGGCAAAGAGCTCCATGCTCTCGATATTGGCACGGGGGCCAGTGCCATTTACCCTATTATCGGTAGCCAAAGCTACGGTTGGCGTTTTACGGCAAGCGATATCGATCCCGTTTCGGTCAATACGGCAGCGCTTATTTGTGACGCTAATCCAAAGCTCAAAAGCGCGGTAAAGGTAAAGCTGCAACCAGAACCCAAATTTATCTTTAAAAACATCATCGGTCGCCAAGATTACTTTGATGTGGTCGTTTGCAACCCTCCCTTTCACGCCTCGTTGGAAGAAGCCATGGAAGCCAACAGTCGTAAGCAGCATAACCTGCAACGACATCGTGGCAAAAATGAAAACGAAAAGATCAGTCGCCATTCCTCAAAAGAAGGCAATGCCGCACAAAACCTAAACTTTGGCGGTCAGCATAAAGAGCTGTGGAGTGAAGGCGGAGAAATTGCCTTTTTGACTAAGATGGCAAAAGAGAGTCAAAGCTTCGCAGAGCACGTTGGTTGGTTTACTACCCTTGTCTCCAAGTCTGAGAACGTAAAACCTTTGCAGCTTCTATTAAAGCAGCTTGATGTTGCCCAAATGCGCATTATTGAGATGAGTCAAGGTCAAAAAAACACACGTGTTTTAGCATGGCGTTTTAATACTGATGAAGACGCATAAACAGCCACAGTGTGGAATAAAGTTTCACGTGAAACAAAAAATCACCGCTTTACTAGCAAAGCGGTGATTTTTTATCGTAAAAATAAGTGACTGTAGTCAGGCCAATCAGCTAAAAAACATCACTTTTAAGCCGATAGCAATGAGTACCCACCCACCTAATGCTTCCGCTTTATCTTCTAACCACGTACCAGAGCGCCAGCCTAAATAAACCCCCAGCAGACCAAATAAAGCGGTGATCACGGCGATAATTAAACAGGCCAGCCACGCATTAAGCGCCAACAAATTAAGGGTAAAACCTGCGGCCATGGCATCGATACTAGTGGCGATCGCTAGGGTAAACATGGTTTTATGATTCACACTTTTATACCCGCTATTTTTTGCTAATACCTCCTCAGCAATGTCATCAATCTCTTCTTCATTATGACCAGCAAACACTTCATAAAGCATTTTGCCACCGAGTACGATAAGAATAATTCCGCCAATCCAAGGCGCTGCAGCGGCCAGCCAACCTAATAACACTGCTCCTAATAAATAACCAATAAGTGGCATGATGCCCTGCGCAATACCAAAATACAAAGCAGCATACATCGCCAAACGCAACACGTATTGAGAGGAATGTTTTTGCGACTTGGCACCCAGCCCGATTGCAACAGCAAACGCATCCATCGCTAAAGCAATAGCGAGTAACAGGACTTCTATCATTTTATTTTTCTCTTATCATAAGTAGCGTATTTTTTAGCGTTTCACGTGAAACAAAAATACCGCTTTGGAGGCCAAAGCGGTATTTTCTGTCATTAATTAAAAAGGATCGCATTTCTAATCATGGTATTTATATGTCTAAATTAGACACCGTCAATGCGTTTTCTTCAATAAAGATACGGCGCGGCTCAACATGATCCCCCATTAAGCAGGTAAACATATGATCTGCAGCGATGGCATCTTCAATATTGACCCGTAGCATACGGCGGTTTTCAGGATCCATCGTCGTATCCCAAAGCTGATCGGCGTTCATCTCCCCCAGCCCTTTATAGCGCTGAATCGCCAGACCACGACGGGCATCTAGCATCATTTGCTGCCATAAATAGTCAAAGTCGCGTATTGGGATATCTTTGGTAGTGCCAGCACTGGCTTCACGGCGGATAAAGGCATCATCTGCCAACAACGTGTTCCACTCAGCCGATAAGCGAAGTAACTTGCTGTATTCACCTGAATTAATAAAACTAGAGTCTAGCAAATAATGATGTGCCAGCTGATGCACGTATACAGTCACCCGCGGTAGCCACTGCGCTTTAGTCGACAACGCATCGCTATCAGACTCCGTCCTTTCTTCAGCCTCTAATGCTGGCGTCATACCCAATAAATCGGCGGCGGCAGCATCCATGTTTTTTGGCTGAGGCGCATGGATGTTCACCAACTCAATCTCAGGACTTAGCTCACTGCCTAAACGGTCAAGTTGAGTTTGCATGGCCTCTCTCCAACCTTGCATAGCCGCCTTGTCATAAGTCATGTCGGTACTAAGTTTTGGCGTATGGGTTAAGGCATCCAAAATCGTGGCCGGAAAACGGATCTGCAAACGTGCTTTGATCAGCTGCGTTTGGTTATAGTCATTTAGAAGCGTTTCAAGCGCTTGACCAGTGATAGCAGGTGCATCAGCACTGACATGCAGCTTAGTGTTATCAATCGTCGACGACAACAGATAAGCCTTAAGTGCCTCATCATCTTTTAGATACAGCTCTTGACGCCCTTTTTTCACCTTATACAAGGGTGGCTGAGCAATATAAACATAGCCCCGTTCGATAAGCTCAGGTGTTTGACGGAAAAAGAAGGTCAACAGCAGCGTACGAATGTGGGAGCCATCAACGTCCGCATCGGTCATGATAATGATTTTATGATAGCGTACTTTATCAGGGTTGTACTCATCAGGACCAATACCACAGCCAAGCGCGGTAATTAGGTTACCAACTTCAGCAGACGACAGCATTTTGTCAAAGCGGGCGCGTTCAACGTTAAGGATTTTACCTTTTAAGGGCAAAATCGCCTGCGTTTTACGGCTACGACCCTGTTTTGCTGAGCCACCTGCAGAGTCCCCCTCCACAATGTACAGCTCTGACAGTGACGGATCTTTTTCTTGGCAATCAGCCAGTTTACCTGGCAAACCGGCGATATCTAGCGTGGTCTTACGGCGGGTCATCTCACGTGCTTTACGAGCCGCATCACGCGCTCGTGCAGCATCGATAATCTTATTGGCAATCGCTTTACCCGCACTTGGGTTCTCAAGTAGATAGTCATTAAACTTATCACTCATCGCCGATTCAACCGCAGATTTTACTTCGCTTGATACCAGCTTGTCTTTGGTTTGACTTGAAAACTTTGGATCAGGAACCTTAACAGAGACGATTGCCGTTAGGCCTTCACGGGCATCATCACCAGTCGCAGCGATCTTTTCTTTTTTGAATAAGTTTTCGCGATCCATATAGCTATTTAAGCCGCGCGTTAATGCTGAGCGGAAGCCTGATAGATGCGTACCACCATCGCGCTGCGGGATGTTATTGGTAAAACACAGGACTTTTTCGTTGTACGTGTCCGTCCACTGCAACGCCACTTCGACGCTGATACCCTCATCTTGGTCACTCGTGAAGTGGAACACGTCATTGATGCCATCTTTGCCCGCGTTGATATAACTGACAAACTCCGACAAACCACCTTTATGCTCAAACTCGTGACGCTTATCAATACGCTCATCGGTTAAAACAATACGCACGCCAGAGTTAAGAAACGATAGTTCACGTAGACGTTTGGCTAAAATATCGTACTCAAAGATAGTCCCTGTAAACACATCAGCACTTGGATAAAAACGAATCTGTGTGCCTGTTTTATCCGTTGGTTCCATCTGCTGAATGTCAGCATCAGGCACGCCATCGGTGTAGGTTTGGTGGTAGTGATGGCCTTCACGCCAGATATTCATCTCAAGCTTTTTAGACAAAGCATTGACGACCGAAACCCCGACACCATGTAGGCCGCCTGACACTTTATAGCTATTGTCATCGAACTTACCGCCTGCATGCAGTACCGTCATGATAACCTGCGCGGCCGACACTCCCTCTTCTGGATGAATGTCGACAGGCACACCGCGGCCATTGTCCATCACACTCACAGATTCATCTTCGTGGATGATGATATCAATCTGATCGCAATGACCAGCAAGCGCCTCATCGATAGAGTTGTCCACCACCTCAAAGACCATATGATGTAATCCGGTACCATCATCCGTGTCACCGATGTACATACCAGGGCGCACGCGTACCGCTTCTAATCCGCGCAATACACGAATATCTTTGGAGCTATAATCAGAAGGTAAACTTTCAGGCACCACAGTTGACGCCATGGTTTCAGTAGCACTGTCTGACATCAGTTGCTCGTGGTCGGTAGGTAATGAATCACTCATGTGCATTCCTTAATCTAGCCATAATCAGCCGTTTGTTATTGCCCCATCACTACGATGACGCCTTATAACGTTATTTTAGACTCAATTTTATAATCAAAATCAATGATACGTCTCATTGACTAACACGATTCGCCAAAACTTTATAAAATGTGATAAAGACTTAAAAAAATATCAAGTCAGCGCTTTATCATTCCCGTACTCGCTTCTTTTTTTTAAAGATTATTAAAGCAAATACAATAAATCAAACACATACTTATCAGGCACTTGCAAATCCATGGGCAATAAAAAACGTCTGTACAACGCTATCAAAAAACTTGCTGAAAACAGGACAAAAATAAAGCCTCATTTTAGCATTTTTTTGCCTTTAAGTCACTGTTTACTGAGCGTTTTATGGCGATTAAACCCGTGTCTAAAGAGAGTAAACATTCAGGAGAAAATGGCAAAACAGACTAGGATAAATATAGGTATTTTGGAGAGCGGAAAAAAAGAAACACCACGTTTAAAAACAGGGCATATTTACCCCATAGAGACTTGACCTTGTTTCACGTGAAACACGTGCGGATTTGACCATAATGCTCTGACCAAAGGTAAAACATCATCAGTCAAACTGGTCATAAATACCTGACACGGTAACTGAGACAGCGCTGATAACAGGATCTCTATAGCTCTCGCATCCAGCTCGGCAGTGATATCATCTAGCAACACCACGGGGGTTACTTGGGAGTTAAGGCCACTATTGGACAAATCGCTGCCTTCTTCCGTATGCAGTAGCAAGGGCAGCTGTGACAAGCGCAACGCGGTGATTAACAATTTTTTTTCACCGCGAGACAGCACATTAGCCGCCTGCTCTTTTAGCGTGGGCAACGGGCTACTCCCATCGGTTTCTATGATGGTATTTGCATGCTCGCTATTCGTTTGTACGGAATCGCTAGAGCGCCAATGAACATGAACATCGGCGCGATGATTGCCGATACGCGTGTATCCCAGCTGCAGATCCTGCTCTAAGCGCTCGTTAAGCTGCACATCAAGCGAAATACTGGTGTCGTAACCCGGATTGTAACTCAAACTTAATTGTTCAGCGTAGGCAGGCAATAGCTCAGCGACAGTGTCAGCAAAATAAGGCTGCCATGCTGCAAACACACGTTCACGGTAATGATGAATAAGCGCAGCATGGTTACTTAGCCCCTTATCCCATGACTTTAACTCAGCAAGCTGCACTTGGGACAAGTGGCGCGTCTTTTTTAACAGACTATTGCGCTGTTTTAGTAGGCGCTGATAGGCTACCCACTGTGGGTGAAACCCTTGTTTCATGTGAAACACTAGCCAATCTAATAGTTGCCGACGACTGGCACTCCCCTGCTCCAACATATCCATTGTCGAGGGGTCTACCAATAACGTGGGTAGTTGTTCCGTTAGGATGCTTTGGTTATAAACAGTGCTTTGATTAAGACGTAGGACCGTTGTAGCATCGGTTTGCTTTTGGATAGCCAAGGTACGGTTATCATTGAGTTTTGCATGCACGGTTGCGGAATTTTGATGGTGCTGAATGTAGCGTTTGGGCTGATGGTGACGAAAACTCTTACCTCTAGATAACAAGAATATCGCTTCAAGCAATGACGTTTTACCACTGCCATTTTCCCCAATAATGACGTTGCAAGCAGCAGACTGGAGGTTGGTTTGCGTCAAATTACGCAGATGGGAGATTTGTAGACGTTCAATCATAATACCGACAGCCGCCTATGGATGTTGCTGAAAAATTAGCGAACAAAAATTTATAAAAATAACAAGTCAGACAAAGATTGGAAGTTAAATCTGGATTGCAAAAACTGCTCTACAGCCTAACTCCCTGTCTTTAAAAAACAAAACGTACTATTTAAAAAACACTATATACGCATCGGCATGATGACATATTGATGGAACTCATCGTTCAGCTGATTGACCAATACCGAGGCATTTGATTGACTCATATGCATCTGTAAGTCGCCTTGGATGACACTTAGCACATCCTGTAAATAGGCGGCATTAAAAGACAGCTCCATCGGCTCACCTTGATACTTGGCTTGTATCATCTCGACCGCTTCATCTTGCTCGGCGTTATTTGCGCGGACTTCTACCATGCCGTCACTGGCAAAGTTGAACACCACACCGCGCGATTTTTCATTACTTAAAATGGCGACACGGCGTAGCACATCCGCCATTTTTTCTTGATTGAACAACGCGAGCTTATCAGTATTACTCGGCATCACGCGGCGGTAATCAGGGAACTTGCCATCAATCAGACGCGCTGTGAACGTAACCATCAAGTTTTGGTTCACCTGCCCTGCACTATCGACGTCGCCAAAAGGTAAGCTCACTTGTAAAAACTCACGGCCAAAGCTTAAGGTGACCTGATTGTCTTGCTCACCAAGCATTTTACCAAGTTCAGTAGCCAAACGCTCAAGCTCAATCACAGCCTTACGCGGCAAAATCGCCTGCATATTTAGATCAGCACTCACATCGATAACACTGCGTGCCAAAGCCAAACGGTGGCCATCGGTAGCCACTGTCGTCAATTGCTGCTGTGAGACGTCAAACAACATACCGGTTAGATAGTAACGGACATCTTGGATTGCCATCGCAAACTGAGTCTTATGAATCAAATCAATAAGACGACTACGACTGATGGTCAATGGCGTGATGTTTTCTGGGTTACCCAAACTTGGGTAATCTTCACTAGGCAAGGTTCCCAAAGTAAAGCGACTCTTGCCGCTGGTCAGTAAACAGCGCTCATTTTGCTGAGTAGCAAGGTTGACTTGTGCTTGAGCAGGCAACGATTTGCAGATGTCTTTTAACTTTGTTGCTGGTAACGTTGTGGTACCTGCTTCAATACAAGCACCAGCAGGCAGTTTTAACGTCGAGGTTAACTCTACCTCTAGATCTGAGGCAGTCAAAATAAGCGCCGACTCAGACAGCTGTAGCTTGATATTGCCCAAAATAACCATATTGTGGCGCTTATCAGCCGCCTTCGCGATCAAGTTAATGGCTTTTAGTAACGACTCTCGATTAATCGATAATTGCATGCTTAGTTACTCTTATTATTAGTTACTCTTGTTAAATGATTTTTTTATAATATTAAAATATTATCTCAATAATACCTTGTCTACTGCCTAGAATCCATTAGCTATCTGTGTGCTTATATTTGCAATATTATAAACCATATCATCTTACTACAACATAGGAACGCCGCGGCCTTCTAACCAGCTTGCAACATAAGGGCTAATGTTTTGTAGTCTTTGTCAAACGCTGGATCTGCGGCTCTTAGCTCATTAACCTTATCGCAAGCGTGCATCACTGTCGTGTGATCGCGTCCACCAAATGACTGCCCAATCTCAGGAAAGCTATCACCAGTCAGCTCTCTTGACAGTGCCATTGCGATTTGACGTGGTCTTGCAATACTGCGCGTGCGTTTGCGTCCCATAATGTCTTTGACCGTCACGTCATAGTACTCTGCGACCATCTTACGAATATTATCCATATTCACTGCTTGGACACGCATCGCAACGATATCTTTTAGCGCATATTGCACCATCTCAAGGGTAATCTGTGCCCCAGTTAAGTTGGCATTTGCAAACACTTGATTAAGAGCCCCTTCTAAGCGTCTGACATTAGACACCACGTTTTGAGCAATAAATAGGGCACACTCTTTAGGTAAAACCATGCCGTATGAGGCCGCTTTTTTCTGTAAGATTTGTACACGAGTATCAATCTCAGGGGGATCGACAGCGACTGTTAACCCCCAAGAAAATCGTGACCGAAAGCGTTCGTCAAACTCCGTCATTTGTGACGGATGACGATCAGACGCTAAAATCAGCTGTTTATCACCGCTTGTAAAATCTGCAAATAGTGTCAAAAACTCATTACTACTTTTGGTCTTACCTGCTAATACATGAATATCATCTACAATTAATAAATCTACTTTTTTAATTTTCTTTTTAAAATCCTCTATTTTATTATTTCTTAATGAATAAACCAATTGATTAATAAATTTTTCAGAAGTGAAATAATAAAAACTTTGATTATTTTTTAAATATCGGTGTGCTACCGAATGCATTAAATGTGTTTTTCCCAAACCAGAAGGACCATATATAAATAGAGGATTGTGTCGATTCTTTGATTGACGTTTACCAAGCTCATAACAGGCCTTGTAGGCTAGATTGTTAGATTTACCGGTAACAAACGTCTCAAAAGTGAAATCAGGGTTTAGATAGCTTAGCGATTTTGCATCAGCAGAATCGATTGATTCTGTATGTCGCATATTGGCATCAATATCTGCTTTCGCATTGTTATGATGGATGGTTTCAAACTTATGATCTGGCGGGGTAGGGGAGGGCGTATCCGCCACAAACAAAGACCCTGACTGCAACTGATTGGCACCATCCGTATTACGATCAGCGTTATCGACGCGGACGACGACTTCCTCGATACTCCCTTGGCTGTGTTTAGTAACCAATTGCTGAATGTCTTGCAAATGGTTTTTTTTAATGTAAGTTACAAAATAATCATTAGGGGCAAGTATGATAAGTGTTTGTGCTTCTTGGTGAGCTGATAATGGCCTTAACCACATGGTAAATACGTTGTCTTTGACGTTATATCGTAAATCGTTTAGACATTTATCCCAAATATTTGCTGTGTCAATCATGAAAAGTGCTAACCCTATAATCTAAAATAATAGACATGTCTCAACGGTATAAGAGGCTCGTTAACCTCTGATGCCATCCATAATTCCTAAACCAAAATCAATTGCCGTGCAGGGAGCTAATTTAACACAATACCCCTGTGGATAACACCTTGTTTTTTGTGGATAAGACTGTGGATAGTTTTGGGGATAAGTTTATCACCTAGGTTATCCATATTTAACCCACAGGTTATCCACAGGCTTACCCATAGCGTAATATTATGATAATTAAAAGAAAGGAGGACTTAACCACAGAAAATATGGGTCCCAATAACAACAATATCTATATATATTAATCAATTAGTTATTATAGAGTTCGAGGCAAACTGTGGATAACTACCAAAATTAAGAGCGGGTTAACAGTAAGTTCTAGTCACTAGGTAATAAATTTATCAATCACAATGGTTTGGAATAATGGAGTTTTTCTAACAGGACAGCCAAACAACAAAATGCTCCGATAGTAACGTATTTCAAATTAGTTTATTGACCAAAAGCAGATGGAATGATATAATCCTCCGTTATTACGAATTTAGTCCATTATTTTGATAGGTGAGTTATGAAACGTACATTCCAACCAAGCGTGATCAAGCGTAAACGTACTCACGGTTTCCGTGCTCGTATGGCAACTAAAAAAGGCCGTCAGGTCTTAGCTCGTCGCCGCGCTAAAGGACGTCATCGTCTTACTGTATAATCAGTAGATTGCGTTAAGCATACCTAGTAATGCTTATTGCGTTGCTGGTATCTATAGATCACGATAGTCAATCATCAAAACTGACACGTAGCCATATATTAAAAGCGCCCAGATAGGCGCTTTTTTTGTCTCTGTATTTTGTGGCTATTCCTAAACTTGTTCTAAACTTGCCATTCGCTCTCATACTAGGTTGTAATATGCCCAACACTGTCTCAGCCACACCTACCGCCCGCTTCACTAAAGAGCAGCGCCTACTCACACCAGCAGCATTCCGTGAGGTGTTTGACGCACCTGAGCGTAAGCTTCATCAGAGTCATTTGATGGCTTTTGTACGTGATAACACTCAAAATAAGCCACGAGTAGGTATGGCGATTACCAAGCGTAAAGTCCCCACTGCGGTCGCACGAAATCTTATTAAACGTCAAATACGTGAGCAGTTCCGTACAAAGGCTTTTAAATTAGAAAACAAAGATATTGTTTTTATTGTTAAAAAATCTATAAAAGATTTAAATAATAAAGATTTAATAAATGAGATAAATAATATATTTAAAAAAATAGAAAAATAATAATATGAATTTTATATTAAAAAACAAAAATAATATTTTTAATAAAATTATATTATCTATTATTTGTTTTTATCAAAAAATAGTTAGCCCTATGCTACCGGCACGTTGTCGCTACTATCCAACTTGTTCGAATTATGGCAAACAAGCTTTAGCATGGCATGGGGTCCGGTCAGGCAGTTGGTTACTATTAAAACGTATCAGTAGGTGTCATCCACTAGGGGGACATGGCATCGACTTCGTACCGATCCCTTTGGCTTCTTATAGCTATCATTACGTACCTGCTATTTGTACGGAAAATATAAGTGCGCAAGGATTGGGTATTTATCGGGATAGTAGTAGCTATGTTTCACGTCTCAATCAGTTAATGATGACTGAGTCAAAATAACGGTGATACCGCTTTAATATCATACCTTTTGAGTTACCCACAAGTTATCCACACTCTTGGTATCATTTGAGGTGGTTTTTTAGTAAAATGATGCACATTTTATGTAAATGACTGTCAATACTGTTGTCAGAGATTGGGGCAAACAGAGTGGGCGGTCATGACACATGCCCTAATTTTTCATTCCCTAATTTTTTAATCTAGGAAAGGTTTATGCAAAAGATATTTCGGGTGATGATCATCATTGCGATGCTAATCACCGCTTATCTGCTGATTTTGGCATGGCGAGACGATTATGCCGATGCGCCAGCTGTAGATGCGGTGCCAGAAACGACCACTTCAGTAGGTGCGGACATTCCTTCTACGACTGGTGCAGCAGGTGATATTCCGGTACAGACACAGCCTGTTGATAATGGTACTGTGACTGCCACCCCTGCTAAAGACACAGGTCTTATCACGGTAACGACCGATCGCTATGATATAAAAATCAATCCAGAAGGCGGCGATATAGTTTATGCTGCGCTCAAGCAGTATGATGCGACGCTCGATAGCGATAAGCCTTTCGTATTGTTAGAAAATAATAGTAATCGTGTGTATGTAGCACAGTCTGGTCTCATTGGTCCAAATGGTACTGATACCGCAGAAGGCCGCGCTAACTACAGTCATACTGCTAATAATTACGTCATGGAAGCAGGGCAGCAAACGTTATCAGTTCCGCTTACTTATCAAAAAGATGGTGTCACCATCACCAAGACGTTCACCTTTACAGAAAACAAATACCCCATTGATGTTAGCTATCAGATCCAAAATGCCTCTACGAACGCGTGGCAGGGTCAAATGTTTGCGCAGCTAAAACGCGACGATAGTAAAGATCCTGGTATGTCTGATAAAGGCGCGCTGAGTATGGCCACCTATTTGGGCGGCGCTTGGGGTACACCCGATGATCCTTACAATAAGCTAAAGTTTGGCGATTTTAATGATGGTGAGTTAACCACAACCAGTGACAAAGGTTGGGTGGGAATCGTACAGCATTATTTTGTCTCTGCATGGACGCCTAACAATTTCACGGGTAAGTTTTTTAGTCGCGAAACTGGCGATGATTACTTTATTGGATTTAACAGTCAGCCTGTCAATGTGGCACCAAATAAACAGGTGACGTTGGACGCCACCTTGTATGCTGGCCCAAAAGTACAATCTGAGCTAAAAGACGTCGCTGTAGGTCTCAATCAGACCGTGGATTATGGACTGCTGTGGCCAATATCAAAAGTCTTGTTCGCTATCCTGGATGGCGTTCATAAGGTTGTTGGTAACTGGGGTTGGTCGATCATCATACTAACTATTTTGGTCAAAATTGCCTTAATGTGGTTCTCTAATAAGAGTTACTACTCAATGGCGAAGATGCGAGCTATCGCCCCAAGACTAAAAGCTCTCAAAGAAGAGCATGGCGACGACCGCATGAAAATGTCGCAAGAAATGATGGCCATCTATAAAGAAGAGAAAGTCAATCCGATGGCAGGCTGCTTGCCTATTTTGATGCAAATGCCGATTTTCTTAGCGCTGTATTGGGTATTGGTTGAAAGTGTTGAGCTGCGCCATGCGCCTTGGATCTTATGGATTCAGGATTTATCGGCGATGGATCCGTGGTTTATTTTGCCATTGCTAATGGGTGCATCGATGTTTGTACAGCAGCAGCTAAATCCGCAGCCAGCTGATCCGATGCAAGCGAAAGTGATGAAGTTCTTACCGATTATCTTTACAGCGTTTATGCTATTCTTCCCAGCAGGTCTGGTACTGTACTGGACAGTGAATAACTTGTTTAGTATGACGCAACAATATATTGTTAATAGAAAGGTTGAAGAAGAGCAAAAACGTCGTACGGTTAAGGTACTCGATTAGTCATTAGTTAGCATTATGAAAGGAACCATCGCGTAAGCGGTGGTTTTTTTGTGCGTGACAGCTTTGTGCAACGGTTAATGGCGCGCCAATATAAAGCCTAAAGTAAGATCAAAGTAGGGCGATTTAAAGTTTGCTTTGTCAGTCTGCGCTCAGCCGTCTATAATGGTGCTTTTAGCTATTGAGAGTTATTGTGGATTCCTTGGAGATGGCGTTGATTGCCCCTCATTCATCTGAAAATCCTAGCCCTTCTGGGTTGGCGACTATTGCTGCCATTGCCACGCCACTTGGCCGTGGTGGCGTCGGCGTGATACGTCTGTCAGGCGCATGTGCTTATGCCATTGCCTGCACCCTAACTGGTAAGTCTGCCTTTACACCGCGAATGGCCAGTTTTTGTCGTTTTTATCAGGCAGATGGTACGGTCATTGATGAAGGGTTGGTACTGTACTTTGAAGGTCCGCACTCATTCACTGGCGAAGATGTGATTGAGCTACAGGGTCATGGCGGCATGATTTTACAAAACCAGCTATTAGCCCGCGTTTTTGAGTTGGGCGCAAAACAAGCGAGCGCAGGCGAGTTTTCTTATCGGGCTTTTGATAATGATAAATTGGATCTGGTCCAAGCAGAAGCCATTGCTGATGCGATTGATGCCACCAGTGCCGCCGCCGCTAGCAGTGCCATTCGTTCACTAAGCGGTGAGTTTTCCCAAAAAATCAATCAATTATTAGAACAACTGATCCATCTGCGCTTGCACGTTGAAGCGGCGATTGATTTTCCTGATGAAGAAGACGTGGACTTTTTGTCTGATGGGGTGATACAAAATAAGCTTGAGCAAACACAGGCCAAGATTCAACAAGTACTAGCGACTGCCAAGCAAGGCCAGCTCTTACGGGATGGCATACATGTGGTGTTGGCAGGCAGACCCAATGCTGGGAAATCAAGCTTACTGAATCGTCTTGCAGGACAGGAGCGTGCGATCGTTACTAACGTAGCTGGCACCACTCGTGATACGCTACAAGAGACAGTAGTACTCAATGGTTTAACGCTACATTTAACCGATACCGCAGGTCTGCGCGAAACTGAGGATACGGTTGAGCGCATTGGTATCGAGCGTGCGCGTACCGCTATCACTCAGGCTGATATGCTCCTGATGGTCTACGATGTGACCCGAGATCTTGAAGAGGAGAGTACACCACTACAGCTTGCAGAGCAGCTATTTGGTGAACTCCCAGAGGCCAAACGCTTACTAATTATTGCAAATAAAAGTGATCTGTTAAGTGAGTCTAGTGATGAAAGTTCCACTGCTGTCTCGCAAATTGAGATAAAAAACCGAGGCTATGAACAAGTCAATGTTTCATGTGAAACAGGCAGCGGCATCGATACCTTAGTCGACACCTTATGTGCTAAAGTGGGTTTTCATCCACCAGAGAATAGCTTGATTGCCCGTACGCGCCATCTAGATGCGTTGCGAAGAACAGCAGAGTATTTAACAGAAGCACACGAGCAGCTCACAGTGTTTAAAGCAGGAGAGCTGGTGGCTGAAAGCTTGCGCCAAGCCCAGCTTAGTTTGGGCGAGATTACGGGTGAGTTTAGTGCGGATGATTTGTTAGGTAAAATATTTGGCAGCTTTTGTATTGGTAAATAGTCCATAAGCATTGTGCTTTAAGTGGCTACTTTTATTTTTAATACTATCACAAGGAAAAAGTCATGCACTGTCCGTATTGTAATGCGTCAGACACGAAGGTGATTGACTCGCGTCTTGCAGCGGAAGGTGCCCAAGTACGCCGCCGCCGCTCATGTAATAGTTGCCAAGAGCGTTTCACTACCTTTGAGATGGTAGAGGTGGTGATGCCTAGAATTATCAAATCGAGTGGCAAAATTGAGCCTTATGACAATGAAAAATTGCGTCGCTCTATTTTATTACCCCTGCAAAAACGCCCTATCACCATTGATGAGCAAGAGGCGATGATTAGCCGTGTGGAAAAACGCGTCAGACAGATGGGGGAGCGCGAAGTTAGTAGTAAAGTTTTGGGTGAGATTATTATGAGCGAGCTCAAAGCGTTGGACGATGTCGCCTACGTCCGCTTTGCCAGTGTTTATCGAGATTTTCAAGACATAGATGCTTTTCATCAAGAAATTGCCAATATCCGACCCAATGAAAAATAATAAATAGTTGAGAAACCGCTCACTCCTTAGTTACCTCTCAGTCCTAGTATTTTCAATTTAATAGATACGCTTTTATAACGTGACTATCCAACTCTGATTAAGTGTCCCTTTATGTTGACCCATCACCACTCGCAAGATGCACAAGACCGTTACTTTATGATGCTGGCTATCGAACAAGCCAAGCACGGTTTATATACCACCCGGCCGAATCCGGCAGTCGGTTGTGTGATCGTCCACGCGGGAGAAGTGGTCGGACAAGGGTTTCACCCTAAAGCAGGTGAGCCGCATGCAGAAGTGTTTGCGCTCAAAGAGGCAGATGCGTGCGCAGTCGGTGCCACTGCGTACGTAACCCTAGAGCCCTGTAGTCACACAGGACGCACGCCGCCCTGCGCACTTGCCCTTATTAACGCTGGTGTGAAACGAGTTGTGATTGCAGGTCTTGATCCCAATCCACAAGTGGCGGGGCGCGGTGTAAGGCTACTAGAACAGGCAGGTATTGAGGTCAAGGTGGGGGTGTTGACCGCACAAGCAGAAGCGCTGAACCGTGGTTTTTTAAAGGCGATGCGCACGCAAATGCCCTACGTGCGCCTCAAAGTTGCCACCAGCCTTGATGGCCGTACAGCGATGGCATCGGGAGAATCAAAATGGATCACGTCTACAGCAGCCCGCGACGATGTCCAAAAACTACGCGCACAAAGTGGCGTGATTATCACAGGCAGTGAAACAGTTATTGCTGATGATCCACAATTGAATGTACGCTCTAACCAACTAGCTGTGCCACCTGAGCAAGTGCCTGCGCCTATGGTCGTCGTGCTTGATAGGCGCCAACGTCTAGACTACGATCCGCACGCTAATTATCAACTATGTCGTCGCCCAGAGACGCTTTACTGGCACAATGATGACCTGCCTTCGTTGTTAAAAACGTTAGTCAGTGAGCATCAGTGTTATGACGTACTGATAGAGGCTGGTGCAAGCGTGGCAGGCAGCTTTTTAAGTCAACAACTGGTCGATGAACTGATCGTCTATCAAGCGCCTTGCTTATTGGGCGCTAAAGCACGGCCAATGGTTGAGTTTAATCCGCTGTCTCTGGCGCAGCAGTTACGTTTTGATATTTATAAGCATGAACAGATTGGTGTTGACCTTAAACTAACGCTATTACCTTTATAAAACGTGTTATTTATAAACAGTTTATCCGCAACCTGTGATTAAAGGGGGATAAGTGTGGATAACGTATCACCTAAACGTAAGGTTTCACATGAAACTGTGTATAACTTCGTTTCACATGAAACAGTAAATACGTGTTGTTATCTAATATCCTTTATAATGCTATATATATCAATTACTTGCGTTCAAACTCACTATTTTTTAGATTCTATATGAAATTCAGGTTTGCTGTGGATAACTCTATATTTGGAGAGGTTTTTAGAGGAATGAGGCTTGGTTTTTCTTTACTTATCCACAAGTTATCCCCGAAAGGCTTGAAATAAGCGTAGGTTTCACCATCAATTTTAGTTAAGTTAGGCAACTGCTGGCAAAAAATTAAGACGTTGAAATACATTGTTGATCACGTCTACCCAATAATGAGATGAGGTTTATATGTTTACTGGAATTATAGAAAGTGTTGGAAAAGTTAAATCCATGCAACCAACAGGTGGTGATATACGTTTGACAATAGAGTCTGATGAGTTAGATTTCAGTGATGTTAAATTGGGGGACTCTATTGCCTCAAATGGCATTTGTCTAACGGTGGTAGATTTCGGGAGCAATCATTACTCTGTGGATGTTTCACGTGAAACGATTGCTCGTACCGCGTTAGAAACCCTAAAAGCAGGGCACATTGTCAATTTGGAAAAAGCGATGCTCCCAACCACTCGTTTTGGCGGTCATATCGTTGCAGGCCACGTAGATGGTGTAGGCGTTGTTAGTAAGCTGCAACAGGACGCGCGCTCTATCTACATTGAGATTGAGATACCCCAAGAGTTGGCGCATTACACAGCGACTAAAGGATCTATTACGGTCGATGGTATTAGTTTAACGACCAACCTGGTACAGGATAATATTGTCTCTTTAAACATCATTCCTCATACTGCCCAAGTGACTAATATTGCTAAGCATTGGCTGGTTGGTAGTAAGGTCAATATTGAGGTAGATATCGTTGCTCGCTACTTAGAGCGTCTGATAAATAAATCGCAAGCCAGTGCTATGGCTGCCCCCAGTCCGCAAAGTCAAATTACAGAAGCCTTCTTGGCAGATAATGGCTTTATGAAGTGATGTCTAAGAGGGCATAAGTAGCTATAAAGTCATTAGGAAGGTGAAGACCAAAGGTAGCACACATATAGACAGGCAGTAGGTTGGTAGATTGTGCAGGCTTTTATGAGAGTTTTATAAGGCGCTGTAAAACTGCCTCTAACGCTTCTTTATTGATAGGTTTGGATAAAAACTCGTCCATTCCTACTAGCATACAAGCCTCGCGATCCTCGCTAGTATTGTTTGCCGTCAGTGCGACGATAGGAATGGCATCACCTTGCGCGCGGATAGCCTGGGTAGCCTGTAGCCCGTCCATCACTGGCATACGACAGTCCATTAAAATCAGCGAGATATCTTGTCGCTGTTCTTGTAATTTATCTAACGCTTGCTGCCCATCTTCTGCGACCACACTACGATAACCAAGCTTGCTTAGTATTTTGCAGGTTATTTTTTGATTGGTTGGGCTGTCTTCTACTACTAAGACCAATGGAGATGGGGCTTCACTGGCGAGTTTATTTGCTTCTTTTGCTAAATGCCTACCGTTATTTCTAAAGCTTGCTGTCTGGATAAGTTTTTTTCTTGCTGGTAACGTCAAGCGCAGCAACTCAGATAGCAGTAAATTAGCGTCCAACGGCTTGGTCAAAAACCCATCATATTTATCTAATAATACAGAGGGTATGCGGCGCTCAGGTTTGATACTAAACAGTATCTTTGGTAGTGATGAATGAGCGAGTAGTTTGTCTAACGCTTGCTGTCTCTCATGGTGCGTAAACACTTGATTTTCTGGTTTTAACTCTTTCATTTCTGAATGACTCAAATCTCCATCCTTTGACAATAAAGGACTGGATAGCGCAAAAGTAACGGCGTCATAATATTCATAATCGAGCAGCAACACAGGAGCGAGTGTCTGCTCGACCTGTACTAATTGGCTTACCAGCTGCTGTACAGTGGCCAAATCTACAGAAGTGTAAATGGTCGTTGATATCGATAAATACTCACACAAGTATTGCAAATGTTTGGCAACCAATGCTTGGTTCACGACTGCGATCAGGTGGATATGAGTTAAATGCTGACTACGATGATACACCGGTTGATAGTTTGGATGGCGACAAGGTAGGTACAGGTTAAAAGTGCTTCCGTTACCGATAGTGCTTTGCAGCTCAATAAAACCGCCTAATAACTGCGCAAAACTATTGGCATTATTTAAACCAATGCCTGTCGCATCGATGTTTTGTGCCATTTTACTATGAGTTTGACGATTACTTTGACGCACGTTAGTTCGTAGCTGGTTTTGTTTGTCGATGGCGATGCCACCACCTGTGTCTTTTATACTAAAACGTACCCAGTGAGATGACTGACTTGCCCTCATATTTTTGTTGGTAGGGAGCAAATAATCGCTATTTATTTGTGTGATTTGTTCATGGGTGACGCGATCGATAGTGAGCGCGATATAGCCCAAGGGTGTAAATTTTGAGGCATTGTTTAACAGGTTTAAAAGTATTTGGCGTAGACGCACCGCGTCAGTATCAATACAACGTGGACAATCGGGCGCAAAAAAATAGATCAACTCTAGCCCCTGCTGCCTTATATCGTCTAAGATCAAATCATTAACGCCTCGACTAAGTTTGTAAATGTCGACAGGCTCACTACTAAGGCGAGTCTTTCTTACCTCTACCTCGCCGATATCTAGCGTGTCATTGAGCGTCGTCAACATACTTTGACTGCTTTTAATCAATGTTTTTAGTATGTCGTGCTGCTTGTAAGACAAGGTTTTAGGGTTGATCGGTTCTAGGGTGTCGATCATAGTCTCTAATGGTACCCGTAGCTGATAACCGACAAGCGATCGGAGCGTTGCTAACTCATCAAGTTTTTGCTGTAGCTTTTGGTTTTGCTGCTGTAGTTGCGCGATTTGGGTGGTGAACTCGTTGATGTTATTGAGAATGACAGTAAAGTTGTGAACTTGCCCATGTTCACCAAACCATGGGGTGATGTGGAGCTGGTATATCTGCTGATTTTCTAGGCTGTAGACGGTTAAGGTGCGAGTGATACGCAAGTTGGATAAGGTTTGTAACAGGAGCTGCGTAAACTCATCTTTACCAGCAAAAAAATCCGTTAACTCATAGCTATCATCCTGTTGCGATGAGGAGTCGAATAGCTGCTCAAAGCGTTGATTAAAAAAGCTGATCTGACCATGGCGCATAATCATTAGCATCGGTAATGGCGCTTGCTCAACCAAACGCTCAAGACGGTGTGTTAAGGTTCTAATACGGTGATAATCACTGTGCAATTGATAGCTGACACGGCTCAACGCATGGCCTAAACGCAAAAACTCAGTCGCCGATTTTTTGGGCGAAAACGGGGGCGGCGTATAAGCGTCCTTTGCATGACCACTCAAATTATCACTATAAGCGAGCAGCTGGTTCCAACTGTTTTGACGACTGAGTATGTACAGTAAAGCGGTAATCAAAAATATGATCGCTATCATCAACGGTAGCCAGTAGTGATAAGATATCCAGTCGATAGCAAAAGGTTCGTGGCGCAATATAAGATAAATTTGATGACCACTTTTAAGCTTAATAGTGCCTGTAACGTTGTTGTTATTGAGCGTGTGCGCACTATAGCTACCGCTGTTAGCAGAAGAGGGGGTAATGGTAGGAAAGGTCACGGTCGCAAAAGCCGGCTCACCAGGACGAGCATGACGATGAATGTAAGTCTGTCCAGATGGCGTTATAAAAATCAGCTGATAGCTCGTGTCCTTAAAGGCAGGGTTATCTAGAATTTCTTTAATATCACGATTTAACAGCTCGTCACCGCTCGTGACTTTATGTTGTAACAAATAAAAGGTGTCGACACTGTGTTGTTCGCCATGCTTTTTTATCCCATAGAACATGTTGAAATAATACAGTCCTAACATGACCAGCAACGTCATTGCATAAAACGTGAGTAAGCGCTGTAAGGACTGAAACTGTTGCATGAAAGCGTGGCCCTATATTGACTTGAGTAAACGTGGCAGTTTTATAACAATTTTGGCAAAGTCGTGGATTTGCATAAGCCATTCTGGTGTTTTATTAGAGGTAGAGCGCTGCTTAATAAAGTACTGTTTTATAAGCATACCTACATAAAAGAGTACTTTGCTTGTTTTTTATTATAAAGATAAACAGCATCATTAGTAACGTCCGATTGCCGCTGTTACAATCATGGCACAACATGGCAAACTCACCTATAATGGGCAAATCGACCCTATATAATGCATGATTATGACGACAATTGCTTCTGCCCCAACTTTATCGACTTCCGCTACTACTGACAACTACCCATCTGGCACGCCCTTAAGGGTTGTGTTTGCGGGTACGCCTGAATTTGCCGCAACTAGTCTTGAGATGCTCATCAAGCAGCAAGAGGCACTAAATATAGATATCGTCGCCGTATATACACAGCCTGATCGTAAGGCTGGGCGTGGTCAAAAACTGGCGGCTTCTGCAGTCAAACAAGTGGCGTTAACTCATGATATTGCGGTTGAGCAACCAGCTACCTTCAAAAAGTCTGACGCCGCAGGTATGACAGCGCGTCAAACCCTGCGTACGTATCAACCCGATGTCATGATCGTGGCCGCTTACGGGCTGATTTTGCCGATTGGTGTTTTAACCACGCCAACTTATGGCTGTCTAAACATTCACGCCTCGTTATTGCCACGCTGGCGCGGGGCGGCGCCGATTCACCGTGCGTTATTGGCAGGAGATGGTGAGACGGGCATTACGATTATGCAGATGGACAAAGGCCTAGATACCGGCGATATGCTCTATAAAGTCAACTGTGCCATCGAAGCAAAAGACACAGCAGCGAGTCTCCATGACAAGCTGGCAGCGCTTGGCGCGACGGCCATCACTACCGTATTAAAAGACCTACCCAGCTATCAGGCGCAGGCCAAGGCTCAAGAAGACAGTCAAGCCAATTATGCCGAAAAGCTGGTCAAAACCGAAGGCGAAATTGACTGGACACAACCTGCTACTGCAATCGAGCGACAAATTCGCGGTTTGACCCCGTGGCCTGGCGCTTACACTTTCTTAGATGGGCAACGTGTCAAAATTTTAGCCAGCTTACCAGTAAATACCTCGCAGCAAACCGATAAACCAGCGGGCACTATCATCAGTGTAGGGCGCAAAGCGATTTTGGTCGCCTGTGGTAAAGACCATCACAACGACCCACTGGCCAGTACCTTAGCGATTACGGACTTACAGTTTGCAGGGGGTAAGCCGATGACAGCTGAACAAGTCTGTCATGGCAACCAGTTAAACGATGGTGATCAGCTCACGGGCGATTCCAAATAACATCACACTGTTTCATTTATCTTAGCAAAAGATCACTGAAGTATAATTTACTTAACCCCAACTCAGTTAATATAAGTCACTTAATATAAGCCACCCAACTTGCACAAGACGTGACCCATGAGGCGTCAAGGAAAATCAATTTAATGAGACAAACCACTACTGCGCCAAGAAACAATAAGCTCAAGCCATCAAGCAACCTTATCATGAACGGCAGCGTACGCGTGCGTGTGATTCGCACCTTGTTGGCGATTCAAAATGGTCAGTCGCTCTCAAGCGTGCTTGATCCATTGTTGAATAGTCTGCACGATGGGGATAAAGGCTTTGCCCATGCGCTATTGCTGACGACATTACGCCAGTGGTATGCGCTTTCGCGGTTGCTGGATACCCTAGCAGACAACCCTATTGATGAGGTTGAAGTGCGTACTACGATTCAAGTAGGGTTGGTGCAATTATTGTACTTGGAAGTGGCTGACCATGCTGCGATCCATGAAACGGTTGAGGCCGCAAAGGAGATCGAGTTTGCTCATGCTACTGGCTTGATTAACGCTATTTTGCGCAAAGTGGCTAAGAATCCAAATAAATTCCGTAAAAAGTGCAATAAAAACCACAGTCTGCCCAATTGGCTTGCTTATCAGCTTAAGCAGGACTGGAGCGAGCAGTATAACGAGCTCACCCAAGGCTTACGCCAATCAGCGCCAATGTTTTTACGAGTGAATACGGCGGTTACATCGGTCGATGACTATCAAAAAGAGCTGTACGGCGCTGAAATTGATACAGACTTGGTTGAGCTAACGAGTGGTTTTAACTTACCTCATTCTTCAGACACGGCGACTTTATCGACTCAAGCGCTACGTCTGCATCAAAGCACCGCAGTCAGTGCGTTGCCAAAATTTGCTGAAGGGGCTGTTAGTGTGCAAGACATGCATGCGCAACTTGCGGCACCTATCATTCATAAAGCATTAATAAATAAAATTGGTAATGATAACGACGTCACTGATCTCCATATTTTAGATGCTTGCGCCGCACCTGGCGGTAAATTGGCGCATTGGTTAGAGTTAATAAACTCGGCGGAACACTCGCCCTTGTTTCACGTGAAACAAAGCGATGCTGAAGCGGTGTCTGGGATTTCTAAAATCAAGCTAACCGCCATCGATAATGAAGCACCGCGTATCGAGCGTATTTATGATAATTTAGACCGTCTCAATTTAAAGCAGGAGAACCTAGAGCAAGCGGAGAAAAACGTCGCGCTTGATATCGTCTGTGCTGATGCCACCAGATGGCAGCATGGAAAAAATAAAAAAGCGGCTACCAATGAACCGGTATTTGATGCGATATTGCTTGATTCCCCTTGTACTGCAACAGGTGTGATCCGTCGCCATCCTGATATCAGTATCCTACGGGCTGAGGAAGACGTTGAGCAAACGGCTGTCTTACAAGCAGATATTTTGCACAATCTGTGGCCACAGCTCAAAGTAGGTGGTTATCTGCTCTATGTAACATGCTCTATTTTAAAGCAAGAAAACGCCCTGCAAATGCAGGACTTTATCAGCCATCATGATGATGCGGTCGCGGTTGAATTTACCGAGGAATGCAATTGGGGCATCGCACAAACCATTGGTCGCCAGTGCTTGCCAATTGATGGTATCAGTGGCGATGGCTTTTATTATGCGTTGCTGCATAAAGCTGCTGAATAAATCGTTTTTAAATATTGAATAACATCATTGTAGACAGGACAATCTAATGAAATATATCAGTACCCGTGGTCAGACAGCGCCGATGGATTTTAGTGATGTGCTTTTGATGGGGCTTGCCCCTGATGGCGGTTTGATGCTGCCTGAGCACTATCCGAACATCGACAGTGCTACGCTAGAGGAATGGCGTACGCTTAGCTATCCGCAACTTGCGATGGCAATTATGCAGCGCTTTGCCACTGATATTCCTACCGCTGATTTGCAGGACATTATTGAGCGTACTTACACCGCTGATGTGTTTGGTTCTGATGAGATTGTTCCTGTCCGCAAGCTTGAAGACAATTTATACATTTTAGGTTTATCAAACGGTCCAACGCTGGCATTTAAAGACGTGGCTATGCAGTTTTTGGGTAATGCCTTTGAATATGTGCTCAAACAAAAAGACGCGCGTATTACCATTATTGGCGCCACCAGTGGTGATACGGGTAGTGCGGCAGAGTATGCCCTGCGCGGGAAAGACAATATCGAAGTCTTTATGCTATCGCCACATGGCAAAATGAGTGAATTCCAGCGTGCGCAGATGTATAGCTTGACCGATGACAATATCCACAACATCGCTATCGATGGCATGTTTGATGACTGTCAGGATATCGTCAAAGCGCTGCAACAAGACGCGTCGTTTAAAGCCGCTTATAGCTTGGGTACGGTCAACTCCATTAACTGGGGTCGCATCCTCGCGCAGATTGTTTATTACTTTAAAGCTTACTTTGCCGTCACGACGAGCAATGAGGAAAAAGTCAGTTTTAGTGTGCCCTCAGGCAACTTTGGTAACATTTGCGCCGGTCACATCGCCCGTGAAATGGGGTTGCCAATTGAGCGCTTGATCGTTGCCACCAATGAAAACGATGTGCTCAATGACTTCTTTAATCAAGGTGCGTATCAGCCGCGCCCCACTGAAAAAACCTATGTCACCTCCAGCCCATCCATGGATATCTCTAAAGCCTCTAACTTTGAGCGATTTGTTTATCTACTGCTAGACAAAGACAGTACGCGCGTTCATGAACTGTTTGAAGGCGTAAAATCAGGCCAAGGTTTCGATTTATCTGAATTGATGGAAGCGGTTAACACCCGTTATGGCTTTGCGGCTGGCAAGTCTACTCATGATGGTCGCCTGCGAACCATTAAAGCGATTTATGAGCAGTATGGGGAGCTGGTTGATCCACACACCGCTGACGGTATCAAGGTCGCAAAAGAATTACAGTTAAAGGGTGAAATCATCGTTTGTGCAGAGACGGCATTGCCCGTTAAGTTTGCTGACACTATCGTGGAAGCGGTTGGCCAAATAGATATCGACCGTCCTAAACACACAGAAGGCTTGGAGAGCTTGCCACAGCACGTCGTAGTACTAGACAATAAAGCTGAGCTAGTCGCTGAACAAATCCGTCAGTACGTCGTACCAAACCCCGCTTAAACAAAGGGTGTGGATAAGCGTAGCGTCTAAGAAAGTCTTAAAGAAAGTATCCACATAAGGTTACACTATTGTAATAACTTGTTTATGATTGTGTTATCGTAGATATGATTGTAATATTAGAAATAGCGTCGGCGGATGTTCATTACGCTGAGCGCTTTTTTCGGAATAACACCAGCCAAAACAGCGATACATACTGTGGGTACAATAATGAAGATGCGCGTAAAAAAGATAGCAAAGGCCCTGTTGATCACGACATTTAGCAGTGCAATGCTGATGACCACCGCTCACGCTAACAATCCGCCACCCAGCATCAAAGCAGATGCGCCCAATCGCTACACTGTCAAAAAAGGGGATACGTTGTGGGATATCTCAGGACGCTACTTAGACAGTCCATGGCGCTGGAAAGAGATTTGGGCGACCAATAAACAAATCAAAAACCCACATCTTATTTATCCGAATGACATTCTTATCTTGTGTGTGATTCAAGGTAAGACGCTTGTTGGGGTGGACACAGGTGAGGGCTGTGCTGGGGTAGAAAAACAGTTAACGGGTGATGTGGTCGCGGGCACGGTAGCCGTGACTTCAACTGCCAATAGTATCCCACCTATCCCATGGTCAGCTATTCAACACTGGTTGGATAAAACGGTCATCGTTGATCCACAAGATTTCAACACCACCCCCTATGTTTTAGCTTCTAAGAACCGTAACTTAATTACTGCTGCTGGTGATAAGGTTTACGCCAAAGGCGTGCCGCTGATCGTCGGACAGCGCTATGGTATCTACCGTGAAGGTGAGCTATATGTCGAGCCTAAAACACAAGAAGTTATCGGTCTAGAAGTCACGCAAGTGGCAACAGGCTTGGTCACCTCTACAGAAAGCAATGGTGTCACCAGCTTACAGCTGACGGACAGTTACGGTAAAGAAGTGCGTGAAGGTGATCGCGTATTTGTTGAGCTAAATAACTCGATCCCGCCAGTGTTTTATCCAGCCCCAGCGACGGTCAGTCGTGGTGGGTTGATTGTACGCGTAATGGACTCAATCAGTTCAGCGGCAAAGGGTAGTGTGGTCGCCATCAACCTAGGGAGCACCCATGGGGCTAAACCTGGTGATGTCCTGACCGTTTATCAAAAAGGTCCCTTGGTACGCGATACCAAAGACAATGATATGCCGGTACGTTTGCCAAATGAGCCAAGCGGTATGGTCATGATCTTCAATACTTTTGACCATATTAGCTATGCGTATGTGTTAGATTCTGAGCTACCCCTCAACGTTGGTGATCAATTACTACCGCCGCCTTATCTGTAAACACATCACTGGTTCATTGGACGAGCCAATCTAAGCCCATTTAAGCCCGCTTGTGTGAGAGAAATGACTATGACAGCAGTCTCCTCTTTGTTAACCGACGATCAGCGTGCCATATTGGCGCTGTGGTATGAGGTGAATGCGTCATTATCTGCTTACCACAAGCTGCTTACCGCCTTTGGTCACGCACAGCTTGCTTGGCAAGCCAAAGTAGACGCGTGGCGGCAGTTAGGTATTCATCATACCCACCTTAAACGTCATGAACAGCCTGAGCAAACACGCGCCAATATCGATAAAATCCAGCAGGCGTTAGTCACCGGTCGGTATGGCCTAATATTCGCCGATCAGCCCGACTATCCCGCCCAGCTCCTACAGATTTATGACCCACCGCCCTTATTGTTTTACCGTGGTAATAGCACGCGTCTACAGCAAGCACAAATTGCTATCGTTGGTAGTCGAAAACCCACCGCCCATGCACAAAAAACCACTTTTGATATGGCGCAGTATTTAGCCCAAGCAGGTTATATTATCACCAGTGGTCTCGCTATGGGGGTCGATAAGCGCGCCCATTTAGGGGCTTTGGCGCAGGTGGATTCTGAGTACCAAGGTCGCACGGTTGGGGTGATGGGGACAGGCATTGATGTGAATTATCCCAATCACCATGATCAGTTATTTGCACAGATTGTCGAGCAAGGTGGCTGTATTATCAGTGAGCTGTTGCCCCATACCCCGCCGCATAAGCACACGTTCCCACGTCGTAACCGTTTGGTGGCTGGTCTGAGCTTGGCAACGATCGTGACAGAGGCGACGATTCAGAGTGGTTCACTTATTACCGCCCGCTTAACCTCTGAGCAAGGCAAGCAAGTCTTTGCGATACCAAGCCATATTGACAACAGCAATGCCGAGGGCTGTCATCATCTGATACGCGAAGGGGCCACTTTGATTTATCACCCTCAGCAAGTCATCGAAGATGTAAATAATCAGTTGGCTTACGGTAGCCTTGTACGTCAAGCAGAAAACCTTTCTAATTCCCCTGTATCTAGCACCACTGATCCTCGATCGGAAGTTCAACAGCCGTCTCATGCTGTGGGTAGAGATAAAGCCGCTGCCACAGATAACAGCCAGCTATTGGCATCTAATATCAAATCTCAGCGTAGCGCTATCTCCGTACCTGCGCACCTAACGGCAGTTTACGAGCAGCTCGACTGGCATGGACAAGATTTGGATGCACTCATCATTGCCACTGGACTCATCGCACCGCAGCTGATAGGACAGTTAATGGAGCTTGAGCTATTAGGCGTTATTCACGTACAAGGTGGGCGTTACTTACGCGTTTAGAATGACAGCTCTGTGTTTCTACCAGTATGGTGCTCAGATCATTGCCGCTAACTGAGGCGTGCGTCTGTTGTGTTATTATTGGTGCTTATCTTTATATCATGATGATTTATTCAAACTATGAACCACTCTGCTTCCATCACTACGTCTTCTACCATTCAAGCGGCTAACTGTCTAAAAGCAGGACAGCTGCTTGCTTATCCAACCGAGAGCGTGTGGGGGATAGGCTGCGACCCCTATGACAAACAAGCGGTTGAGCGTATTTTAGCCATCAAACAGCGCCCACAGTCCAAAGGGATGATTGTTATTACTGACAGTGTAGAGCGTGTGTCACCTCTGCTAGCACCGTTAAGTGAGGCGCAACGTCACCCCATGCTCAAGAGCTGGCAAACGGATAGTGAGCATGTAGAATTACAATATAAGCAAGCGCATACTTGGTTGGTACCTATCCCGCAAACACTGGCTACCACTATTCCGCCTTGGATAACTGGCCAACATCAGACCGTGGCAATTAGGGTGATCGCCCACCCTCTAATCCGTGAGCTGTGCCAACAGCTAGCCGGCGCTCATAATCCATTTGGTTTGCTGGTTTCCACCAGTTGTAACCCATCAGGGCAACCGCCAGCTAAGACTTTTTCTGAAGCGTATGCTTATTTCAGCGAGCAAATCAGCTACTTGCAAGCCGAGACGCTCGGTTACACGTTGCCCAGCCAAATTCGTGATGCCACCACAGGCTTAATCATTCGTTAAAGGATGGGGGTGATCTCTCCAGTAGGGCCGCACAAACCTTAGCTTGCGGTTAAGATACCGTTGGTTTTTATACTCGTCTTAGCGTTCTTTGGTATAGTTAACCTACTGTTGTATAGGGTAGGGCTTTACCAAAAGTATGTAAAAGTCCTTTTGATATCACCATCAAAAAAGCAGACGATGGTGATAAAGGCTCAAGGCTTACTGAGTGATAAACAACCAATGCAGGGAGTAGGGCATGAATATTTTAATCAGCGGTGGCTCGGGGTTTTTGGGAAGCGCGTTCAGTAAGGAGATCCTAAAACGCTATCAGAGTGCAGATACAGACCTACATATTACTTGGTTAACACGTGATAATAGTCAGGCGCATCCCAACGATATCCAAATGATGACTTATGACGAGCTTGCACAGACTGATCTGGGCTTTGATGTTATTTTAAATTTAGCGGGTGCGGGTATTGCTGATGCGCGATGGAGTGATGAGCGTAAAGAGCAGTTGCTCGCCAGCCGTATTAAGCCGACCGAGTCCATACTCGAATTTATCGCTCGCACGAGTACTAAACCTAAGTTGCTGGTCAGCGGCTCAGCCATTGGCTGGTATGGTACCCAAGGCGATAAACCGCTCAACGAAAACAGTGGTTTTGAGCCAGATTTTGCCCATCGATTGTGTGATGAGTGGGAGCAGTTAGCCTTAGAAGCAACCAATTATGGCGTCCCTGTGGCTATCTTACGTACGGGTGTGGTCATTCATCCTGACGGCGGTATGCTTGGTAAGCTTTTAACGCCTTTTAAAATGGGTGTCGGTGGGCAGCTAGGCGACGGCAAACAAATCATGAGTTGGATCAGCCGTGAGGACTGGGTGGGGGCTGCGATATTTGTCATTGAGCAGCATCTTAATGATGAAGCTGATGGTGGGCTAATCGATACTGGGAAAATGGATACGGAGAGCGTTGAGCGCGCCGCCACCGTTGACAATACCTTACCGACTGCAAATGAGACACCAGCGGCCGTATATAACCTTACGGCTCCTAATCCAGTGACCAATCATACCTTTACCAAAACAGTGGGAGCGTGGCTACATCGCCCCACCTTTTTTACCTTACCAGCGTTTTTACTCAAGCTTATGTTTGGTGAGATGGCAACCTTGTTGATTGACGGACAAAAGGTGTTACCGCAAGCGCTCGTTGACTCAGGTTATACGTTTAGACAACCAACGCTCAAACAGGCATTAGAAGAGCAGGACTAGGGAAGTTAGGATTGTTTCATGTGAAACATAATAGGTGAATGTAACACTTGTGAAAACCTCTACCATAAAAAAATAGTAGAGGTTTTTTATTGGTCACTAGAGGCGCGCTTTACTACGCGGCTAACTGACTTTGTGCGCTAATGGCGTCTCGTACGAAGCGAGCAAAGCCATCAATGATGTTGCTTGTTTCTTGAGCAAGGCCCTCATGAACGCTCATAAAATGAATAAAACCATGCGGTGCACCAAGTACTGTACTTGTCTGGACTGGGATGCCATGCGCTTTTATTTGCTTGGCATAAGCAAATGCTTCATCACGCAAAACATCTAACTCAGAAGCAACGATATAAGTGGGGCACACTTTACGGTTATCACCGAGCATTGGCGCGTTCAGCACATGCTGGCGTGGTAATGAGCTGTTTTTGAAACAAGCTGCGTCAAATACCGCCACGTCAGCATGATCTAAGAGTAGACCTTCACCATACAACTCCCAGCTTGGGTAGTCCGTTTCAATATCCGTAACAGGATATAAAGGCATTTGCGCCAGTGACTTGGGTAGGCGCTCTAATAAGTCAAACGTCTTTTGACCATTCGCTCCTAAGTCGAGCCACGCGCTTTCAGTTGGCGCGGTAAGCTGCTGAGCAAGCAGGGTGCATAGTCCGCCACCCGCACTATCGCCTGCTAGGACAATATGCGACGGTGAAGCGTTTAGGGTATGGCAGTGCTTAGCCAGCCAAGCATAAGCAGTAATACAGTCTCTCAATGCGGCTGGAGCAGGGTTCTCAGGAGCCAAGCGATAGTCAACACTGACGACTGGCCACCCAGTGCGCGCGCAAACGGTGTGGCAGAACTCATGATGAGTATCGATATCACCAATACAAAAACCGCCCCCATGAAAAAACATCATCACCGTTTCATCAGGATTTTGTATAGGGCGTTTTTTAAAGCCAATACCATTAGAGCGAGATACCGTTTGATAGCAGCGAATCGTCATGTCGCCATCATCAGCATTGGCAATGATTTTGTCTTCCCAGCAGATAGGCGTATCACCTTTTTGGGTAAAGCGTTTGATATTGCTGAGCACACTCCCACTCGCTTGTTTCCATACTTTTGGTGCTTGCATGGCCACAGCATCAGCGGCAAATTTTTCGCGCAGCTCACACATTGGCGTGAGCTCTAGTGGGGTTTTAAGCTGACTATTTATCGCGAGAATCAAACGTAAATGCGCATCGGCATGGAGATATTGTTTTGACGTTGGCCCTTTTAAATAACCGACCATGCGCTCTAATAAAGGGGTAGGTAGGTAGCCCAAGGCTTTCATAGCGTGGTGCAATGTATGCGGGTGACGGTTGGGTATTGAAGCGTAGCCGAGCATTTTTTCTTTCACGGTCAGGCGTTTTCGTTGAGCGTTTTCGTTGATTACATTGTTATTAACATTAGCAACATTATCGACTTGGTCTATCGATGCAAGTTTCAACGTAAACAACGCTTTGTTCAATAAGGTATTGACTGATAAAACGGTCGAATTAGACATAACACTTCTCATCAATAATAGTTAGTATCTGCAATCTCACAGTCGCGTATGCTTTAACGTGAGTTTTACGATATTTGTAGCAATCATAAAGTAATGAATAAAAAACTGCGTATGGTTTGGTAATGGTTTGGAAAGTAAACGTAAACGTTTTGGAATTGAAAGGAGGTTTTGTTCATTTGGTTAGCGAATACCTCTATGGATTGACACTTAACAAACGCCTGACGAACGTTTTACTGCCCATTTAAAACGTATTTGTAGTAAATGGGAAAAATTCCTACGCTTTAGGCTTGAAATTTGTCCCCATCACCTTTATCAAGCAGCTAGTAAAGCGCATTAATAAAAACAATGAGTAATAACGGTTAAGCATCCAATAAATAAGAGCGCCGTGACTAGCGGTGAGCGAGTTTATTGTGTCTAACATTAATGGTCATTATTAAGATTCCAAGGAGCTATCATGAGCGAGAATAACACCAACCACGAATCACCTAAGCAAAATGTGGCGCATGATAATGTTGATCACAATGACAGTATTTTAGAAGAAACCATGCAAGAGTTTGATCCACAAAATGCATCAGAAGAAGACATGACGATCGAAAATGAAATCGATCTCGACACCTTTAAGGCCCGCATTGCTGAGTTAGAAGGCGAAGTTAAGCAGGCCAAAGAAGGTACTGCCCGTGCCAATGCAGAAGCGTACAATGCGCAAAAACGCATGGAGCAAGAAGCCGATAAGAGCAAAAAATTTGCCTTGCAAAAATTTGCGAAAGAGTTGTTAGAGATCGTCGACAACTTAGAGCGTGCCATTGAAAATGCTGATGCCAATGACCCAGTCGCTGAAGGGGTACAATTGACGCATAAAGCGCTGGTAGCTGTACTAAACAAAAATGGCGTAGAAGCCGTTGATCCACAAGGTGAAAAATTCAATGCGGACTTGCATGAAGCGGTCGGTATTGATGCAGACGCAGAAGCGGACACGGTTGGAACAGTGCTGCAAAAGGGCTATAGCTTAAATGGTCGTTTATTACGCCCAGCGATGGTTCGTGTCGGCCAATAGGTTTTTAGCGTGAAAAACCCTACTCATATGAAGGTTTTTCACAAAAAGTCACATGAAACACAGTTTTTGCTTGATTATTGACTTGAAAAACGCCATAAGAAAACCGATATAAAGCAACAAGTGACCGACTATGGTCTGAAGATACAAAGATTTATATTTAAAACAATTAGGAGTAATTCATTATGGGTAAAGTAATTGGTATTGATTTAGGTACAACCAACTCATGTGTCGCAGTCATGGAAGGTGACAAAGTTAAAGTCATCGAAAATGCTGAAGGTACACGTACCACACCATCGATTGTCGCCTATAAAAATGACGAAATTTTGGTTGGTCAGTCAGCCAAGCGTCAAGCCGTCACCAATCCAAACAATACATTGTTTGCGATTAAGCGTTTGATTGGTCGTCGTTTTGATGACAAAGTTGTGCAAAAAGACATCGGTATGGTGCCTTACAAAATTGCCAAAGCTGATAACGGTGATGCATGGGTAGAAGTTAACGGCAAAAAGTTAGCGCCACCACAGGTTTCTGCTGAAATCTTGAAAAAAATGAAAAAAACAGCAGAAGATTATCTTGGTGAGAGCGTGACCGAAGCGGTTGTAACGGTACCTGCTTACTTCAATGACTCACAGCGTCAAGCCACAAAAGATGCGGGTAAAATTGCAGGTCTTGATGTAAAACGTATCATCAACGAACCAACTGCCGCCGCTCTTGCCTATGGTATGGACAAAAAGCAAGGTGATAGCACCGTTGCAGTTTATGACTTGGGCGGTGGTACCTTTGATATCTCAATCATCGAAATTGCTGACGTTGATGGTGAGCAACAGTTCGAAGTACTAGCAACCAATGGGGATACTTTCCTTGGTGGTGAAGATTTTGATTCTGCTTTGATTGACTATCTAGTTGATGAATTCAAAAAAGACCAAGACGTTAACCTAAAAGGTGACTCATTGGCGATGCAGCGTCTAAAAGAAGCGGCAGAAAAAGCCAAAATTGAGCTATCAAGTGCCCAAAGCACCGAAGTAAACTTACCGTACATCACCGCTGATAGCAGTGGTCCTAAGCATTTGGTTGTGACGATCAGTCGCTCAAAACTAGAAAGTCTCACCGAAGACTTAGTACAGCGCACGATGGGCCCTTGTAAAATTGCTCTTGAAGACGCTGGCCTAAAAGTGGGTGATGTCGATGATGTGATTTTAGTGGGTGGTCAGACGCGTATGCCACTTGTACAGCAGAAAGTACAAGAGTTCTTCGGTCAAGAACCACGTAAAGATGTCAACCCTGATGAAGCAGTAGCAGCAGGGGCGGCGATCCAAGGGGCGGTATTGTCTGGCGACAAAACTGACGTATTGCTACTTGATGTCACACCATTGACGCTTGGTATCGAAACGATGGGCGGGGTCATGACGCCAATCATTGAGAAAAACACCATGATTCCTACTAAGAAATCACAAGTGTTCTCAACGGCTGAAGACAACCAGCCAGCAGTTACCATTCAGGTTTATCAAGGTGAGCGTAAAATCGCCAACCAAAACAAACAGCTTGGCCGTTTTGATCTGACTGACATTCCACCAGCACCACGTGGTCTACCGCAGATCGAAGTGACTTTTGACATCAACGCTGATGGCATCATGAACATCTCAGCGAAAGACAAAGGGACTGGTAAAGCACAAAGCATCCAAATCAAAGCAGACTCTGGTTTGTCGGATGAAGAAGTCGAACAAATGGTTCGTGACGCTGAAGCCAATGCGGCAGAAGATGAGAAGTTCGCTAACCTAGCGCAAGTGCGTAACGAAGCGGATGGTCGTATCCATGCCGTACAAAAAGCACTAAAAGAAGCAGAAGACAAAGTGACTGATGAAGAAAAATCAACAGTAGAAACGGCTATTGCTGAGCTTGAAACAGCGGTGAAAGAAGATGATCATGATGACATTAAAGCCAAGCTTGAAGCGTTAGACAATGCCTTCTTACCAATCAGTCAGAAGATCTACGCTGATGGTGGTGCAGGTAGCGAGGGCATGGATCCAAGCCAGTTCCAACAAGGGGCGGACGGTGCTGAAGACAACAATCAAGCCAATGACGATGTCGTTGATGCAGAGTTCACTGAAGTAGACGATGATAAGAAGTAATATCTCTTAACATCCACTAGAGTTAAGATAAAAAACGCACCTTTCGAGGTGCGTTTTTTTATGGCTGATAAGCGTTGATGATGAGCACTTCATAGGTGAGATACACACAGGGCTGGCCGTTTTCGTCTTGCCCTGAGAACTGCTGCCAGTAAGCTTGCTCAAACTGCTGCAAGCTTGTCTTTGTCCAAATAAACGGTTCTATGCTTTGCGGCTCTACGGTAGTTTGTCGTTGGGTTTGATTCGTCGAGACACCAGTCATTTTCATATGTTTTAGCACGTCATACGGCCGACTAAACGGTATATCGAAACGCTGGGTCGATAACTGTATCTGTTTGAGGTTGGCTTTATTTAATGCTAAACGCCAGGCTTCAATAGCTGGATAACTTAGACCTTGACCAGTGAGGGTCTTGATCTGCTGAAAGTTATTTGGTGTAAAAGTGCTCAGCAGTAGCTGGCCACCTGCTTTGAGGCGTTTGGTCAACTGTGATACAAAACCTAATGGATCATCAAACCACTGTATGGCATTGGCACTGACAATCAAGCTGTGATTTGTCTCTAGATCCATCGTTTCTGCATCGCCAATACGCAGTTGTGCCGCCGGCAGTATAGCCTGTAAGTTTGTTGCTTGCTGCGCACACAGCTCGTTGATGATCCAGCGTTTGCTTTGCATGCTTGCTGCCAGTAACTGGGTCATCTGTCCGGTACCAGCACCCACTTCCAGCACGCTATCTTGATGCGTATGGGTGATGGCAGACAGTAAGTGTTGACAGACATGCTGCTGGATGTGAGCGTGCTGATCATAGGTATTGGCTTGGGCAAAATGACGAGCAATGATCTGCTTTCGAGCGCTCAGCTCGCGTATGGTACTGGGGTGTTCTGTCATGTTTATTCATCCAAAATGTCATGAGTGTTTGCTTGGGCAGTCTTAATAAATTTTTTGGTTATAAGTGCTCGATCAAACGCTGACAGTCCGCTTGACTTACTTGGGCATTCATTACCAAGCGAATGCGTGCGGTATTGGCAGGAACGGTCGGCGGTCTGATGGGTAAGGCGTAGAACCCCGCTGCCTGTAACTGCGCGGCTTTGGCAAGCGTTTGGGCGTTATCACCCAATATATAAGGCACGATAGGGGACTGATAAATAACCTCTTGCGGCGCTGATGATGCGCGATGCGCGGGTGCGATGGCTTGGCTAAGTTGGAGAGATATCTGAGCCAAATGTTGTCTACGCGCTTGTAGCTCAGGCATTTTTGCCAAAATAAAACGCGTCCAAGCATGATTGATCGGTGGTAACGCGGTACTAAAGATCAGTGGACGCATGTGATTGATCAGCCATGATTTCACCGTGTCATCGCACAAAATATACGCGCCGATCGACGCAAATGCTTTGCCAAACGTTCCCACTAAATAATCGATATCAGTCAGCGTTTGCGTGTCTTCTGCCAAACCGCAGCCGTGGTCACCAAAGACGCCGACCGCATGGGCCTCATCCACATATAGCTCAATACGACTGTCTAACGCTTTTAAGCGTACTAAGGCACGTAAGTCCGCGCGGTCGCCATCCATACTAAAAATACTTTCGGTGATGATAATAATGCGCTCAACGTCACCCTCAGCTTGGGCTAATAATGTGGCCAAGTGCGCGTAGTCATTGTGTCGATAACGCCGATAAGTACATAGTTTATTTTGGCTCAGGCGGATACCGTCGATAATGCTGGCATGCACTAGCTTATCTGCCAGAATAAGAGTTTTAACGGGCAAGGCAGTGAGGGCAGGCAAAATACCAATATTGGCGTGATAGCCACTGTTTATTACCAACGCCGATTTCGTAGCGGTTTTATTTTTTACACCAGCGCTATTTTTTGTGCCCGCGGCCAGTTGATACCATTGTTGTAGTTCGCTCTCCAGCGCTGATAGTTGTGCATCATTGCCTGTTAAAAGGCGTGAAGAGGTGGCACTCATTTTAGGCAAGTGTAATGAGGGAAACTGCTGTATGTATTCAAAAAATTCGTCTTGCAGTGCTATGTCGCTACCCAGTCCAAGATAGTCATTACTGGCAATGTTTAGTAGCGCTTTGCCATGGCTGATTACGTAGCGCCCTTGATGCTCAATATCTGGTAGGTGGCGGTACTGCTGCGCGCTTTTTAGCTGCGTAAGGGCAGCTTGTAGTCGCTCATGAATTGGGGTAGCCATACTGAATTGTCCTTTATCGTATGTTAAACCTAGGGAGGAGGTGTCATCACAAGAGGGAAGTATTGCACAGAATCGATAAATGTAACAGAAAGTTTCATATATCTGGCTTTGTTACCCAGGCACTGATAAATACTTGCAAATCTTAACTCGCATACCATCAAACACTGACAGAGTGCTCGAAATAGTTTGTTACTATGTATTCATCGTTAGCAAACAAGGCGATGGGGTCTAAAAGACCGATATAAAACTGATAACTTGTTTGTCCAAATTTATTTCAAGGAGCTAATAATGAAAACTCTACAAAAAACTCTACTTGCCCTAGCAACGGGTTCTTTACTTACCGTAAGTGCACAAGCAGCCATCGGTTATGGCAACGGCTACACAGGACAGCCTTATGCTGGTGTAAAAGTTGGTCAGTTCGATATAGATGTTGATGGCGCTGATGATCCAACGGCATACGGTGTATACGGTGGTTACAACTTCGATCCTAACTTCGGTATGGAAGTCGAGTATGTCGGTTCAGACGATGCCGATTACTATAACGGGGACATAGACGCTAAAACGTACGGTGCTTATGGTACTTATCGTTACGCTTTCCCAAACACTGGCTTATATGCCAAAGGTAAATTAGGTATTGCAAAAACTGAAGTAGAGGGCGATTACACAGTTGGTCTTAATCGTGTATCTGTGTCAGACGATGATACCAGTATCGCTGGTGGTGTAGGTCTTGGCTATGCTGTAAACCCTGACTTCAGTGTTGAAGCTGAGTATGACATGCTAGGTAGTGATGCCGACCTAATGACTGTTGGTGCCCAATTGAAGTTCTAATAACTTCTTAGGTAGCAGCTTATTAAATAAAAACGATCGCTTCGGCGGTCGTTTTTTTATGTGTTTCATTTCTATATGCTTCCATAAGTTTATGGAGAGACATCCCCTCTAGATTGATGATTTTTAAGAAGTTGTATTCTCTAAAAGTGTGTTACATTAAAAGCTAGAACCTCAGAAAAAATATAGGGAGGGTAGCCGTAATGGAGACACTTTGGATGATTGAACCGTGGCATTGGCTGGTATTAGGCTTCGTGCTGCTCATTGTTGAGATGTTTGTGCCGACATTTGCAAGCCTGTGGTTTGGTGCAGCTGCCATCATAGTTGCTGCGCTGACATGGTTACTGCCTATTGAGCTCTCTGTGCAGATCGTTATTTGGTTGGTACTTTCTGCAGTTTTTTTGGTGGTATGGTTCAAGTTTATTAAACCTTTATCGGTGGATCGTACTAAGGCAGGACTTGGCGGTAGTGTGATCGTTGGCGAGACAGGTATGATCGTTCTACAACCGCAACCAGATAGAGCGGGCGTCGTACGCTTTAGTGTCCCAATTGTGGGGGCGGCAGAATGGATGTGCCGTACGAGGGGAGAGATAGTCACTGTCGGTGATCGGGTTGTGGTGACGGATATCGTTGGCAATGAGCTCATTGTGAGCAGTATGAAATCGCAAGCTGTGCTCAATAAAAACAGGCAAATACAATAATAGGGAGGGGTTATGGAAAGCTTTAGCATTGTCATGGTGGTACTGGTCGCACTGGTCGTGTTTACTATATTCAAAGGAGTGCGAATCGTACCGCAAGGGTATAAGTGGGTCATTCAGCGATTGGGCAAATACAGCCAAACCCTAGAGCCGGGGCTAAACTTGATTATCCCTTATGTGGATGATGTGGCTTACAAAGTAACGACTAAAGATATCGTGCTTGATATTCCTTCACAAGAAGTCATTACGCGAGACAACGTCGTTATTATTGCAAATGCAGTTGCGTATATTAATATTGTACGCCCTGATAAAGCGGTTTATGGTATCGAAGATTATGAGTACGGTATTCGCAATCTAGTACAAACGTCATTGCGCTCAATCGTTGGTGAGATGGATCTAGATAGCGCGTTGTCTAGCCGTGATGAAATCAAAGCCAAGCTCAAACATGCCATCTCAGAAGACATCTCTGATTGGGGCATCACCCTTAAGACGGTAGAGATCCAAGACATCAATCCGTCTGCTACCATGCAAACAGCCATGGAAGAGCAGGCAGCAGCCGAACGTCAACGCCGTGCGACAGTGACACGTGCTGATGGCCAAAAACAAGCGGCTATCTTAGAAGCGGATGGCCGCTTGGAAGCCTCACGTCGTGATGCTGAAGCACAGGTGGTGCTCGCCCGTGGTTCTGAAGAGTCAATTCGTCTGATTACGAATGCGATGGGGACTGAAGAGATGCCGATTGTTTATTTGTTGGGTGAACAGTATATCAAAGCGATTCGTGAGCTGGCGGAATCTGACAACTCAAAAATGGTGGTCTTACCAGCTGATATTTTAAGCACAGTGAAAGGGATGGTTGGGGATAAGCTGAAAGTGTAGTAGCAGTATTTATATAGGCAGTTTAAAATAAAATCGATACGTTAATAGCCACGTGCGTCTGGTATAGGTTTTTCTTGCTTGCTGCTAATAAAGAGGCTGCGAAACAGTCATTTCAGTTGCTCTGACTCGCTTTTAAAGTGAATCGACTATATTTCAACCTCTATCGTTCACAGCAGTAATTAAATAGTTAAAGTGCATTCTAAAAATAGTCAGTAAGCGTTTTACGCGCTGGCTATTTTTTTGAGTGTGATTTACCAGCAACCATTTTACTGGTTTAATAAAAATAATGATGCAAGGAGTGCGGAAATGACGAAGCAAGATGCACATGCTGAAATGAGACAGATGAAGGCGTTCTCTCAAGGCAGTCCACTGCCTTATACCATACTTGATGCCACGCATACCAACGCTGCCTATCCTAATCAAAAACTAGAGATCCGCAATGGTGGCTATGGTTCAGACGTGGCCGCCCATCCTACCAATGCCAATCAATTCTATGTACTGACTGATCGTGGTCCCAATGCCGACTTTGACGGGTGTGCTGGAAAAGGTAAGCAATTTCTTGTGCCAAACTATACGCCGTCTATCGGATTATTTGAGCTGCAAGCGGATGGTAAAATTATTAAGATAAAAGAGATACTGCTTAAGGATAGAGACGGCAACCCTATCTCTGGACTGCCAAATCCAAAAGCCTTGGGCGGTACCAATGAAGTACCTTATGATGTCGATGGGAAACCAATGACGATGAACCCACATCTACCGTTTGATGAAGTGACCAATCCTATTAAAACCGATATTAATGGTTTGGATCCTGAAGGGCTGGCGGCACTTACAGATGGTAGTTTTTGGATCGGCGATGAGTATGGTCCGCACCTCGTCCATTACAATGCAGAAGGTGTGGAGATTGCACGTATCAACGCGTTTGCCAGTGATGAGCGTAATAATGTGATGATTAATGACAAGCCGATTTTATTACCGACAGAGCTTACCAAACGCCGTGCCAATCGCGGTATGGAGGCATTAACGATTACGCCAGACCAGACCACGCTAGTAGGTGTTATAGAGTCTTCATTAGATAATCCTGATGAGTCAGGGCGTATATCTGATGTCGTACGCATTGTGACGATTGATTTAACATCGGGAAAAATAGCACAATATCTGTATCGTTTGGATAAAGCGGAGCACGTGACGTCGGGCATAGTAGCGCTTAGTGACCATGAGTTTTATCTTATTGAGCATGACCGTAAATTCCCGCTACAGGATAAGTCTGCTCAAAAGCTCATTTATAAAATCGATATCTCTCAGGCAACAGATATTACAACCATTTTAAACACCAACAGTGTCAAACAAGACGAGGCTGTTGGTTTGACAATCAATGACCAAACACTTGAACAGCTTATTGCAACAGACGAAGAAAACTGGCAAACACTTAAAGGAATGTCCATCATGCCAGTGGAAAAAACCTTGGTCGTTGATGTTTTGGCTACCCTAGATTATCCACATGACAAACTTGAAGGTTTGTGGTTGCGCCAAGATGGTTCATTGGGCTTACTGAATGATGATGATTTTGCAATGACAGATTCAGAGACCATGCATTCAAAAAATATGCATTCAGGGACAATACATTCAACAAGTACTGTTGAGAAAAAGTATTTGGATCGAGAAAAAACGATAGAAGATGCTAATAGACTGTATATCGTTATGCCCACTGAATAAAATGAGTGGACTATTAACAAATAAGAGTACGAAGAGCAGTAATATAAAAAAAGACCTCATTTGAGGTCTTTTTTATGGCCGCTAATTGTCTTATAGAGCCATTTTTTAAATAACTTTTGAAAAACGGTTTTTGTGTTTTTTCTCAAGATATTCGTCAAACACCATGGCGACATTGCGGCCTAATAGACGACCTTTGGGTAATACTCGAATACCCGCTGCGTCCATGTCAATTAAACGGTCTTCTTGCATCGCACCCAATTGTTGAATTTCATCAATAAAATAGGTAATGGCATCGATACCGAATTTTTGATTCACGTCTTTGAAGTCAATGTAGTCGTGGCACAACAAATTCATAATGACGTATTCACGCAGGCGATCTTTGATAGACGTTTTAATATACTTTACCGCAGGCATAGTCATCAGATTGGTTTGCGCAGCATCAATGTTGGCGTGATAGCCTTGTAAGTCGGTATCGTTTTGTAGGATGTAGCGCGTGTTAGCATTGGCAATCTGACTGATGGATGAGACCCCGAAACCCAATAAATCACAGTCGCCCATGATGGTGTAACCTTGGAAGTTACGATGTAACTTGCCTGCGCGCTGGGCCACTGACAGCTCGTCATCAGGCTTGGCAAAATGATCAATACCGATATATTGATAGCCCGCTTCTGTTAGCGTATTGATGGTATTACCCAGCATAGTCAGCTTAGCGGCTGGGCTTGGCAAGTCCTCATCTTTGATTTGACGCTGGGCTTTAAAACGTTCTGGCAGATGGGCGTAGTTGAATACTGACAGACGGTCTGGTGACATCTCAATAATGCGTTGCACCGTTTTAGCTAAGGTGACAGGCGTTTGATGCGGTAGACCGTAAATCAGATCGATATTGATAGAGTGAAAGCCCAACTCGCGTGCTTCGTTCAACACATTTTCAATCAACTCTGCTGAATGCACACGATTGACGGCAATTTGTACCGTCTCATCTAAATCTTGTACCCCTAAGCTAATCCGATTAAAACCAAGATTACGTAGCGTTTTCAGCGTCTCGCCACTCAACTCGCGTGGGTCAATTTCAATAGAGTAGTCGCCTTGGTCTTCAGGTAGAAACTCAAACTGGGTCTGCAAAAATTCCCACAACTGAACCATTTCCTCATCACGCAAAAACGTGGGCGTGCCACCGCCTAAGTGCAGTTGCTTAACCAGAGGCTTGCTGCTGCCTTCTGGCGCCGATAGCAGGCGGCGTTTGTGCTTAATCTCAGCAATTAAGTACTGCAAATAATCGCCTGAGTCGCTATTTTTTTTGGTGATAATTTTATTGCAAGCGCAGTAATAACAAAGGTGACGACAGAATGGGATATGAAAATATAAGGACAGAGGCGCACGGGCTTCACGGTTTTGAAGAATTTTTGTCTCAAGATCGTCAGGGATTGGTGAGAATTCAAGCGCCGTTGGATAAGAGGTGTAGCGAGGCCCTGAACGATTGTACTTATGGATAATGGTTTCATCAAAGGCGGGCAGCTGCTTACTAGTGATACTGCCACGCGTACTGGCATAAGGACTTTCTGTCTGCATAACAGGGCGCGTGGTCGACGGTTGCGCATCCGCATTGTTGTAAGGCTGCGGATTGTTTTGTGCTGAAGGGTCTGTCATGCGGTGTTCCTCGTTTTAATCCTAGATATTGCTGCTGATAGGTTATTCATGGCTGCATGTATAGTCGCTATTATAGCAAATCCTTATTAGCAGTGGGGTGGTCGGGGCGTGCTTTTCTTTCTTAAAAAAGTCCTATTTCGTATGATCCAAAAAAACCCCAGTTCGGAGCTGAGGTTTCTTATTCTACGTTTGATTTACCGTTACTATTCTCTTAACTGAATGATATTGCCCACTGCTTGCTCATTGATGTCCGTCTTATTAAAGGGCAGACGAATCCAGTCTTTTGCTGAGTAGCGCCGTGTTTGGTCACGATGATAGGGACGAGTGCTATCTGCTGACTGCGAGAAGGCCAATAAGGCTTCAACAACAGGGCCTTTGTCATCAAATGTGACTGATTGCATATAAGTTGGACCATTGGTGATTGGACCATAAGTGCCATCACTGTTTTGGCTTGAGCTTGCAACATTAAAAACGCCTTCGCCTCCGAAGCCCCCGTGCATAGGAATCTTCTCACCGTTTTCGCTATCATCAATAACAAATTGTAAGTCGGCGAGCTTGGCATCAAGCGCAATATTTTTACTATTGTAATAGTTAATAGAATCGCCTAAAGCGGTACGCATTTTGTCATTAATGATCAAGTCACGCGGGGTATTGAGAGGATCGTTTTTATCAAAGGGCACTCTAAATCCTGCATAGCTGTTAAACCCCAAGTTGCTCCAGAATTTTCTAAAGACATGAGCGCCTTTACTATCAAGATTATTACGGCGATCCCAGTTGCTTAGGATGTCACAAGCTTGAGTAGCATCAATAGTACTACCACCCGATAGTGGTAATGTCGGATTGGCTCGACAGTCTTCTAAGATATCATCAAGTACCAATTCAGCGGCATAACTGCGATTACTGTAGACAACCTGTTGCAGGCTATCAAGATCAAAGGTATGACCGCCTAAACCATCTTTATTACTTAATCGATCAAATATTTGGGTAAAGGCCATACGAGTACGGGGAGAGAGGGGTTTAGCATCTTCAGAGAAAGGTAACAACTCACGTCTCAATAGCGGCGAAAACCCTGTTAGCGGCTGCTCTGCATTACTAAGCCAGTAAGAATCATTTGAGTTAAGAACGTAGTCATCACGAATCAAAAATGGTAAGTTTGAACCACCGAAGATACCTGCTTGCGGTGAATCTGCATCATTACCCCATTCACAAGCAGCAGTACTACCATTGAGTGCAGGTAAGTTGGATGCTATTAAAGCGCCAAGAGCTGGACCAGCATTAGCACTACAAGCCGCCAGTTTTTCTGCTGTCACATTAGGAACGGTTGATATATCTGCATAAAGTGCTTTACCGTAACGGTCGGTTGCTATGGTATTGACAAATCCTAGACCTAGAATCCCTTGCATTCTATCCTTCAGGTCTTCAACGCTAGTTGCCATGTTCATACTACGCCACTGATTGAGTGCGCGTGGGTTTTCAGAAGCCGCATCACGAATAGTATAGGCCACGTTGCTGGCATCACCCCAACTAGGCAGTTGACCGTTCAGCGCTTTGGCATTCAACATCGGTCCATATTGAGATAGATACAAAGATTCAACGCGTTCCCCACCATCTGGCAACTTAACTGTCACCTCGACTTCTTCGATATCACGCTGCTCAAGCACACCATCGCTATTTAGATAGTTATACTTCATAGGATCACCGTTTACCAAGCTTAGCTGATAAAGGGTAAAGCGTTTGGCGGTAGAAACCGTGTGACTCCATGCGACATCTTTATTGAAGCCGATGTTGATAAAAGGCTGACCTTGTTGGGCTGCACCCATAACATCCAGCTCACCTGGTATTGTCAAATGAAACTCATAGAAGCGCTGAACACCGTTCCACGGTTCATGTGGGTTACCATAGAGAATACCCTTGTCAGTACCTGTGACTTCGCTACCAAAGGCATAAGCATTACTACCGCCATTTAAGACGTTAATCGTCGTCATATCGAACTCAGGAGCAGAATCGGCTGCTGAAGTTGTCTCAGCGCTGCTCATTCTTGAGCTGCCCATAACCACGTCTTGTGCTGGTGGCGTAGCGGCAACGATAGCGCCCACGAAGTTAGAGAGTCCACCACGTAAATTGGCTTTGCCATAAACTGTCAATAAATCATCAGTAGTGATCTCTCGAACCCACTCAGCGTTGGCACAAGCTGGGTCGATATTAGCGACACCTGTATCGCGCAAATACCTGCTATAACCTGCCGCATAACCCGTCACTGCATCGATAGTTTCAGGGTCCTGAGCTGCTAAGAATTCAGCACGTCGCTCAGGAGAGTTATACCACGTATAAAATACATCATTAGCTAGGTTACCTTGATCACCCAAATATCGCATACTCTCACCGCTAGCGACGACAACTTCTTTCGCCAGTGAGCAAAAGTTATCTTCTGCAAAAGCATAACCAACGCCATAGCCTAGACTTTTATAATCATTGGCAGTGATATGAGGTATACCGAATTCAGTACGTTGGATGTCAACTGAGTAAGTCTGTTGCGGTGTTACCGAGCTATTGTTGTCATTTCCAAAACAACCAGACAGCCCAATTGAGACGGCAATTGAGAGGAGTGCGAGCTTGGGCACGCGCTGATTAAGCAATTTGATGCTCATAAATTATCCATCCATGGTTAATTGTGTTGTATAAATTTGCGGTAAAACGCGGCCAGCAAACTTGGTATGATCAATAAAGTCCTTTTATTGCCAATACTCTTGCTGATCTTGAGTGTCTTGTAGTGAGGCTGTAGTGAGATTAAGATTATCTAACGTTCTGATGGTATTGCTAGTAGGTGACCTTTTAGATAATTTATCAAACAGTGTAGCCAAAGTAGACTGAAAGTAAGAGCACTGGTTTATCATATAACAGTTTTTGTTGTCTACGCTAGTAAATAAATTAGGTAATAAAAGACGACATTTGCGCACTAATAAATAATACTTTATGATAAATTATTCCCTATATTAGGAAGCACTGATGTCGTTTGCTCAAGTTTATACCCGTTCGGTCGTCGGTTTGCATGCGCCTAAGGTTATTATTGAGGTGCATTTATCGCAAGGACTGCCAGCCCTGACCATTGTCGGTTTGCCTGAAGCGGCGGTACGAGAAAGTAAGGATCGCGTACGTTCTGCGATTCTTAACTCTGGTTTTCAGTTTCCCAATCGGCGTCTGACGATTAATCTGGCACCTGCTGATTTGCCAAAAGATGGTGCCCGTCTGGATCTACCCATTGCCATAGGAATACTGGCGGCAAGTGGGCAGTTGGAACCGGACGTGCTATCAGGATTTGAGTTTATTGGTGAGTTAGCGCTCAATGGTGAGCTTCGGCAGGTGACAGGTAGTCTGGCAGTCGCACGTGCGATCAAAGCTGAAGGATTGGCATTAAAATTAGCACAAGTGTTAGAAGATAGTAGCCAAAAGCGCAGTGAAGCATCACCTTCAGTGCAGACGACACCGCAACTCATCGTACCAATCAAGAACGGTGCTGAGGCCAGTCGTGTGGATGGTGTGACGATATTAGCCGCACCAAGTTTAAAGAGCGTTTGTGATCATTTGCAGTCATTATCAGACTCAGGTGAGCTTGATACGCGTTTAGAGGTGGTACCGCCTAGCCCCGCACCAAAGCAGGTAGGCTATAAAGTGGATCTAGCGGATGTGAAAGGACAGCATCATGCTAGGCGCGCGCTTGAGATTGCAGCAGCAGGCGGCCATTCGTTACTATTTACAGGGCCGCCCGGCTCAGGCAAGACGTTGATGGCATCGCGGCTACCGACTATTTTGCCAGATTTGAGCGCTGAGGATGCGTTAGAGGTCGCCAGTACGTATTCTGTCGCAGATAGCGATTATGATTATGGTACACGGCCATTTAGGCAAGTTCACCACACCATATCGGCAGTGGCGTTGGTGGGTGGTGGCTCGCGCCCCAAACCTGGCGAGATTACCCTTGCCAATAAAGGCGTTTTGTTTCTTGATGAACTGCCAGAGTTTGATCGGAGTGTGCTGGAGGTATTACGCCAGCCATTAGAAGCCAAGCAAATCACCATTAGCCGCGCCAACTCTCAAATGACTTTTCCAGCCAATTTTCAATTAGTTGCTGCCATGAATCCCTGTCCGTGTGGTTATGATGGTGACACATCAGGCCGTTGTCGCTGCCGTCCTGAGCAGATTAGACGCTATCAAGACAAACTATCAGGGCCACTGCTTGATCGTATTGATTTGCACATCACGGTACCGGCGTTACCGATTGCTGATTTGCAAAATGCGGAGGCTGGCGAAACCTCCGAGCAGGTTCGGCTTCGAGTCGCTGCTGCTCACAAGCGCCAATTACAACGGCAGAAAAAAGTAAACAACGAGCTTAGCCCTAGCGAGATTGACAAATATCTGCCCCTAGGGGAGAGTGAGCAGCAATTACTGCAGCTCGCTCAGCAACGCTTAAATTTATCGGCACGTGGCTATCATCGAGTATTGCGAGTCGCACGTACCATTGCAGATCTTGCCGATAGTGCTGATATCACTAGTGCCCATGTCTCTGAGGCCCTCAGTTATCGCAGTAAATAACAGAGGTCAAATGTCAGCCACATTTCTATTGTGGTGAGCTGACTACCCTTTTTATTTGAGTACCCAATCTAGCAGTGCCTTAAAACTGTCAAAGGCTTGGTTAGGCTGGCTATCACGAATATCTTTGCCATAATTATAACCATACGATAAGCCAACCGTATCGATATTGGCACGCTTGCCAGCTTGGATGTCATTGATAGAGTCCCCAATCATGAGCGCTTGGGTGGGATCAAACTGTAGTGTCTCACAAACATGCAATAAGGGTGCAGGATCGGGTTTTTTGACAGATAAGCTATCACCGCCCAAGACCATGGCGAAATATGAAGTCCAGCCTAGGCTTGCTAATATGTCGGGCACAAAGCGTATCGGTTTATTGGTGACCAATGCTAGGGTAAAACCAGCGTCTGTTAACTGTTTTAAACCTGTCTCGACGTCAGGATAAGCGCTGGTCTTGCTCGTGTCGTGGGCAGCATACGCATCGAAAAACAAACGCTCAGCCGCTTCTATCTCTGCGTCTGACAGATGGGGATCAACCTCAATGCTACCAGAGAGTGCGCGCTCAACCAGCATACGTGAGCCGTTGCCTACCCACTCTTGTATGGTGTCAATAGGATAGCTCGGCTTTCCTAACTGGCCAAGCATGATATTGGCGGCGTCAGCCAAGTCTGGGACGCTGTCGATCAATGTGCCATCAAAATCAAAAATCAAAAGTTTCTTATTGTCTATTGTCATTATTGGTGTCCGCGTAATAGATATTTTGGAAGAGGGATGCTAGGGTTTATTACCTTAACACAGCAAGTCGTTAAGCCTCACTGTTTTGCCGCTAGCCATGATAAAACCATTATTATTTGACATGCGAGGCATGATTATTAAAGCGTTTTATGCTTATTCAACGTCTTTATAACGCTCACGATGTTCAGCTTTCATCATCAAATAACGCTCGTTTTTGCGGCACAGATCCCATTTTTGTTTAAAAATACGCGCTGATTCTGCTTTAATTGGGTCCTCATCTTGCCGTGGTAGCTCTTCACGTCCGTGCGCCCCGCTTTGGCCTTTTTTATCATCTGGGACTGGGCCTTTGTACTTTTTACCGCCTTTATGATTGGCATAGCGGCGGGCGCGGGTATAGCCCATCTGGATAAATTTACGCGCCATATCAGCGCCAACAAAATCATCAGCCGCCAGATAATCCAAAAACATCTGATAAATCGTCTCGCTGCTCTCGCGGGCAATATCAGGCGTCGCAAAGCGCCAATGCGGCAGTATCTCAGATTTATAAGGCTCGACCAATAACACGCCTTGCTCACCGCGGCCAACCCGATACAACTCAGGCTGCGCGCGCAAATCCAAGTTTTGATAGTCCAAATCGTAATCAAACTCTCTCATAACGTCCCCTGTTGTGGGCAGTGAGTTTTAGTATACTGAGCCGAGCCGTTTAAAAAACAGTCTAAAAATGTTGTCCAGCTGTGAAAGGCTGAGAGTGATAGACTTTATTGCCATAAAATCGCACTATTTTCAGGCATAAAAAAACCCTCAAATATCACTATTTGAGGGTTTTTCGAATCTAGTAACGAATGGTGGCTCGAGGCAGGATCGAACTGCCGACACACGGATTTTCAATCCGTTGCTCTACCTACTGAGCTATCGAGCCGTCTTCGTTGAGGTCGCTATTAAACTAAATATACGCGTCGCTGTCAAGCTATTTTCGCATTATATGTGATAAAAGACCAAAAATAAGCAAATTTTGATAAAATCAAAGGGTTTAAAGCTGTGTTTAGTCCTTGACGCGCAGTAGCTCGTACTCGCTCATGATACGATGAATATCGGCATCAGCAGGAACAAATTCACGTACGCCTTTTTTTACCTCAGCATCATAGACCAGTTTAATGAATTTTGCATCGATGGCACGGCCGCGATTTTGTGGATGTACCGTCAGGTATTGCAAACGCTTGGCATTGGTTTGCCCATCATCAAAGCAGGCAACGGCCGCGATAGGTTTGTCATTGAACATGCCGACATAGAGACATTGACCCCGTTTAAAGCCTTGCTCAACGAGACTTAATACTTCTGCTCCATCAGGCTGTGTATCATCGCTATCATACAAGGCGTGTAGACGCTCCGATAGCTCATTCTCACGGGCAGGCTTTTTAATCAGGGGCGTATCCAAGCTGTGGATGGCAATCGCTTCTAAAGGCATAGGAGTTCCTATAAACAGACGGTTTCTATAATATGATATAGCGTGGCGTTATAGCGTCGGTCATGATTGATTAAACTGAAGTCACTATTTTAGCAGAATGAGGCAATTTTGTGCGTGGTTTACGGCTTGGTCGTGGCAGTAAATGTTAGGGTTTGCTATGATGAGAATAGACAGTGTCACCTATGCTAAAAATCAAACTTTAGTATCTTGTATAAACACTATGCCTTCTTTGAGATATTTTTAGAACATCTTTATGGTTAACGAATTTAGATGCTAGCAAAATGTACTGGGTGTTTTTTTGCCCTATTTTATTGACCGCTTTTTATTGATAGAGAGTCGCCATGACAGCCAATGCTTCTGAGCAAAACCCTTCGCCAAATGCAAACCTATATGGTCGTCCCGCCCGTACTGCGACTGTGGAACGCAATACGGCTGAAACACAAATCACTTGTACCGTAAACCTTGATGGTACAGGTCAAGGGGTGGTGGATACAGGTGTGCCATTTTTGGATCATATGATCGATCAAATCAAACGTCACGGCTTGTTTGACTTAGACATCAAATGTACAGGCGACACGTTTATCGATGATCACCATAGCGTTGAAGACACGGGTATTACGCTAGGCCAAGCGTTTAATAAAGCGCTTGGTGATAAAAAAGGCATCCGCCGTTACGGGCATTTTTACGCGCCTCTAGATGAGTCTTTGACCCGTGCAGTCGTTGATCTATCCGGTCGCCCAGGCCTGCACATGGACATTCCTTTTACGCGCTCGCATGTGGGCCGCTTTGATGTCGATTTGTTTAGCGAGTTCTTTTATGGTTTCGTCAATCACTCATGGATGACGGTGCATCTGGACAACCTCAAAGGCAAAAACAGCCATCATCAAATCGAGTCAACCTTTAAAGCGTTTGCCCGTGCGCTGCGTATGGCTTGTGAGTATGATGAGCGCGCGCTTAACACCCTGCCATCGACAAAAGAGGCGTTTTAATGGCCAAAGTGACCAAAGTAGCGTTATTAGATTATGGTATGGGCAATCTGCATTCTGTGAGCAAAGCGCTGGCGCTCGTCGGTGCCGAAGTGGCTATCACTAATGACCCAAAAGTAGTCGCGGCTGCGGATAAGATCGTATTTCCGGGCGTTGGTGCGATGCGAGACTGTATCGCTGGCATGAAAGATGCTGGCATCGATGAAGTCATACAGCAGGCGATATTCAAAAAGCCTGTCATGGCCATCTGTGTCGGTATGCAAGCACTGTTTGAGCAGTCAGCAGAAAATGGTGGGACAAATTGTCTTGGTATTTTAAAGGGCAGCGTAGAAGCGTTCGATCCCACGTGGAGGGATGAGCAAGGCGCGACCATCAAAGTGCCGCACATGGGCTGGAATACCATCAGCGGCATGGATCTTGATCATCCGTTGTGGCATGGTATCGAAGACAACGCGCATTTTTATTTTGTGCACAGCTATTATTGCGAGCCTAGCGATAGCTCACAAGTGGCTGCTATCTGTGATTATGGTCAGCCGTTTTGTGCCAGTATCGTGCAAGATAACTTGTTTGCCACTCAGTTCCATCCCGAAAAAAGCCATACCGCGGGCTTACAATTGTTAAAGAACTTTGTGGAGTGGGACATTTAGACAATATGAGTTGAAGACTTGGTGCAGTAGGATGAGTTAGTAAGTGTGTAACCTGAGCGAGGAGGGCGCAAAGCACGGTTTTGCCTCGCGCAAGAGAGTTTGCATTGTCGCAAACTCTTTTTTATTTTTAGTTATTTCCTACTCTTTTATATGTGGAAAACAAAGTGGACTTTTATATCTTTAAGACAGGCATTATGAATGCCACAGGGCTAGAAAAAGATGCGCTGCATATTTACGTCGGTATGAGCGTGTATCTATTGAGTTTAATTCTGCTGCGTCCACTCTTCAAAAAATACAGTGTCAGGGCGTTTATGGCTTTAATCCTGGTGACGGGTATTGCCCTCTTGGGTGAGTATTTGGATAACCGCCATACCATCACCGAGTTGGGCGTTTCAGGGATGGGACGTGCTGAGCTAAAGGCCAGCATTCATGATATTGTGAATACTGGCTTGTGGCCGTACGTGCTCTATGCTCTCACCTTATGGACAAAAATTTTTCAGTCAGTCACTCAGGTTAAACGCCATAAAAAAACGGACTACTAGTCCGTTTTTTAGTTGCTGTGTGTCACATTTTTACAATTCACGTTTTTAAGACTTTTTACTGATCGCCTCACTAGTCATTACTGTAATTTGCCAGATTAGCTACTCCGTAACGTAGACGCTTAGCAACTCACACTTACAAAGCTTACGAAATATAAAAAGTCTGTACTATTTAACGCTTCCTCAGTTTGTTATCTTAAATTCAAAGGGTAGCGACATTGACGTGTCTTTTAAAATTATCGTCTTTATTTATTACTTAACTCGCTATCCGTTCACTATAACTAACACCTTCCAAAAGTTTGACCAAGTTAATCGACCGTTTTGGGATGGTTATAATAATAAATAGGAAGCACTATGAATATTCAAGACCTACTAGACAATGCAAAAGATACGTTGGGTTTACAGCCCCAAGAAACCAACGCGGGCGTGTATATTCCTTCGAAGTCATCGTTAAAATTGGCAGCACCAAACAAAACCAATTACGACCATACCGAGTACGACACGCCTTATACCGGCAATAAAAAAATCCTGATGGTCTGTACCGAGCAGCAATACATGACCATGGAAAACGGTAAGAAGTTTGAGACTGGCAATCATCCGGTTGAGATGATGGTGCCTTTGTTGCACTTTAAAAAAGCGGGCTTCAATGTGGACGTCTTTACGCCAAATGGGGAGTCTGTCAAAGTCGAGCAGTGGGCGATGCCAGAAGACGATGACGACGTCAAACAAATATACGCGGAATACCAGTCAAAGCTTGAGAAACCTAAAAGTATCGCTGACTTTGTCAAAAATGACATGACCGATAGCGATGACTATGCGGCCATATTTATCCCAGGTGGTCATGGCGCAATGCTTGGCTTGCCGGAAGATGAAAGTCTTGGCGAATTGCTACGGTGGGGTTATGACAACGACTTATTCGTGTTAGCGATTTGCCATGGACCTGCGGCTTTATTAGCGGCTAACTTAGGCGATCTTGATACGGCAAATAAAGACGCTAAGTCTGAGTGCGAGTTTATCTTTAAAGGTTATGAGATAGTCGCGTTCCCAACTGCAATGGATAAGCAAATGCCAAAACTCGGCTATTTGCCGGGTACTATGCCTTGGTACTTTGGGGATAAACTCGAAGAGCTAGGCGTCACGATTGATAATAAACTGGCATCAGGGCAGACACACCAAGATAGAAAGCTCATCTCAGGGGATGGCCCTTTGGCGGCCAATGAGTTTGGTAAGCTTAGCGCTAAGGAATTACTAAAAGCGCTTAACTAAAAGGTTGGTATGCGCTTACAGCACAAAAAAACGGACTATTAATAAGTCCGTTTTTTGTGTTTATCACGAACGGTTTTTACTTGGCTTCATCATAAAGTTGGCGTACCACTTCCCCAATTACTTTGATACCATCAGTCAGCGTCTGCTCGTCCGCTGCGATACTCATACGAATGCACTCGTGCGCGTGCTGATAATCACTGACGTCGACACCGGGGAAGAAGTACTCGCTTGGCACAATCAATGTGCCTTTGTCTTTTAAACGCTCATACAGCTCAAGGGTCGTAATCGGCAAGTCTTTAAACCATAACCAAAAGAAGATCGCGCCTTCAGGCTTGTGAATCATGAGCGGATAATCACCCAACGCATCTTTTAGCAGCTTCACCGCAAGTTTCGCCTGCTTTTGATAAAACGGCTTAATCTCATTATCAGATAGTTGCTTGATACGATCGTTTGCAACCAATGGCGTGGCAATCGCCGCCCCAAAACGTGTCGGTGCTAGGTTCACCACCGCATTCATCGCGCTGACTGCTTCGATTACTTTCGCATCGGCCACGATGATACCCGTACGCATACCGGGCAGGCCAATTTTGGACAAGCTAAAGCACAGAATCGTATTGTTATCCCAATGCAAATTAACATCAGAATAGATAATATTGGGGAAGGGCATGCCATAAGCATTATCGATAATAAGCGGAATGTCATAACGCTTGGCAATCTCAGCCAAATGCGCCATTTCGTCATCCGTCAGCACGTTGCCCGTCGGGTTGGTCGGGCGTGAGCAGCAAATCGCGCCGATACGACCTTCCTTGAGCGCTGGCAAGTTCTCTAATGCCTCAAAATCCACGCGATATTTAAAGAAGCCTTCCTCGCCATCATGCGTCACTTCATCGATATGTGGCAATACCGCCGCGAAATGTTGCCCTTCCACATGCACATCACTATAGCCAATATACTCAGGAGTCAATGGCAGTAGAATGGACTTGTCGACAGATTCGCTCTGCTCGTCTGTGAACGCCCCGCCAAATAGATTAAACAGATAGAAAAATGCATTCTGTGAGCCATTGGTCAGGGCGATGTTTTCTGCCGTGAGGTTCCAATCATAATGACGGTTAAAGAAGCCAACCAACGCATCGATAAAGCCAGCATCCCCTTGCGGATTGGAGTAGTTCGCCATGCTAATAATCGCGCTACTATTGGGTACGCCTGCGTCGTTATCAACGCCCAGCGCCTTATAGGTCTCCAAAAACAGCTCATTGACGGCATCAATTTTGGCAGGGTTACCACCGCCCAGCATGTTAATTGGCTGATCGCTTTTTAGCGCGTCGCCCAGATCATCCATTAATTGTGAGATGCCAGTGGGCTGGGTAAATTTTTGACCGAACTTTGAGAATTTCATAAGGCTACCATGCTGTTTGGAAGGGTGTTATAAGTGGGTATTGAACCGATAAAGTTGGGCTAGTATAGCAAATGAGGGCTATAAAATAAGCAAAGTGCGGGGTAGATATTGACTTATATGTCTATACAGCTTATGAAGTAAAAAAAAGCCCTCTACATGAATAGAAGGCGTTTTGGTTTGAGGTTTTAGAGATTAAGTGTTTGGTAGCTAATTCTGCTTTACGCTTGCTGTAAAAGCTATAGCCCACCAAGCTACCGTTTCAATCACTGTTAAAAAGCCTTGCTATGGTTACTATTGTTAATTAATCGAAGCAGTTAGACTAAACTTCTTTTGTCAAACGTACATCAATTGTCGCTGTCATCCCGACTAATTTATTATTTAAGGTGGTTTGCAGTAAATCTCTATCCTTGATATCAGTATCATCCTTTAGAATCACTACTAGATGATAAACTGGATCTTCATCTACTGGGTTTTTTCTTAATAATCTTTCATAAGCAGCTATTGAACCCATCCATTTGCCTTTAAACTCCTCTAATATCTCCATCCACAATTTTTTCTGTACAGATTTTAATCCTTTACTATCAACCTCTTTAACAATCCTTCTAACTTCTGCTGAATTTTTAAGGAGCTCATCGCACTCTATACATTCTCTAATATCATCTTGTAAGTTAGTTAACTCTATAAGATAAACATTATTATCAACAGATCTAAAGTAGTCTACTTTCTTCAGAATATTAGCATTAAACCCTAAATCTGAAGCTAACCCAGAATTACCGTCTAATTGTATAGCGCTTTTAGTTGACGATTCTATGTTACCTTCTCTATCAGGATCATGCTGAATTATTCTTTTGTAAGGCATTAAATCAATCATCAAAAAGACTCTTTTTAATTGAAAGGGCGTTATAAGGTTTTAATAACTCAGCTCTAGCAGAAGCTATTTTCATAATAGAGCTATTACCTTCTAATTCTAGTAGAGTTCCTTCCCCATTAAAATAGCTAGTCGAAATTAAATTATCATTTTCAAAGTGAACTTTGTTGTCTATATTAAACTCTAATGCTTTAAGCATATCCGAGCTATGAGTAGTAATAATCACATACACGCCATTTGTTGAAAGATTTATCAAAACTTCAGATAGAATGCTTTGCCAAGAAGGATGTAGGTTAGATTCAGGCTCATCTATGAAAATAAAAGCACCCTTGTTTATAATGTTTTTGCTTAGCACAGCTTGAATAATTCCTATATTTGTCATCCCAAAAGACACTAAGCTTTTAGATATACTATGCCCTTCTAGATTTTGAAATACCAAATCATTATTACTAGAATCAAAATTGCCTTTTAATTGTTCCCTTAAATTCTTAGCACTTTCGACAATAAAGCTTGGACGCTCACCATCCTTAAAATTAGTAAATAAAAGTTCTTTTAAGTCAAGAAAGTGTTTTGGTACCCCAGAGAGTTTCTCGTCATTAACCTCTTTTGATAGTAATCTTTTATAAGGTCTATTATTGTCATTAATCAATGTTAATAAACGCCAGTAAACCGGAGATTCGAAAAATACTAGTCTATTAATTTGAATTATTTTTTCAAAGTACTTTTGATCAAATTTCACATATATATCATTATCAATATCTATTCTAATATCAATCAATTCTTTTATTTTAAAAATACACCTACTTTGCCCAAAATTGATGATATCTTTTAATTCTGATATCTGAAAATTTTCTTTGATCTCATTTTGAAGAGCTTCTTTTGTAAGTTCTATATAGGTATTAATTGGGCTTTGAAGATAGGTTACCAAATCTTCTAACTTTGAAACTATTGTATTAACTTCGATTCTAAATATTATATTGCTTAAATCCCCTTTAAGTCCTATATTTCCTTTCATGGTATCCGAAAAGATACTAGATTCTTTCGAATTTTTTTCTTCATTTATCACTTTGGGAATTACGTGCTTTTTAAAAAATAAAGAAGATTGCTCGATAATATCTATCACAGAAGAGTAGTCAACATTATCTAATGTCAAAAAATCTTCCTCATTTATGATACTCTTCAATGTATTGAAAGTATTTTTAAATGAATTCAATTCTATTAATTCAATATCATTAAGACTTAAGTCTTCATTTTTAATAGTTTTCTCAAGCAATTTAGTTATTTGAGAAATAGTAGTAGTCATTTGTTTGGCGTAGATATTAGTATTAATGACATTTAAGATAGAGTAAAGGAGTTTTGTAACAAAGCTTTTACCCGTGCCATTTTCTCCTGCAAGAATTGTTAGAGGCGTAATAGTAACATTAGCTTCTCTAATAGCACCTAAATTCTCAATATAAACATCATAATTCATTATAGCTTTCCTACTTTTAGTAAAGCGCATCACTTCAAAATATAGAGTATATTATCACCAATACATATTATCTGCTATTTTAGTCAATTGTGCAGCTTACTATTCGTTTTTTAGTGAAGTTTTTCAATTACAAAATTCTAGCTAATAAGAAATGCTTTTAGCCCCATGTACGTCGAAATAGCAGCAAAAGCAGGGTTAGCTACAACCACTAAATCATCGCCCTTACCCGTGCCATAATCCCGCGTCCAATCACCAATCTCACATAAATAATGGCAATGGCAAACAGCAAGACAACTAACGCCGCGCCGCCAATAGCCAAGCTCGTCCACGGCACACTAAACTGTAGATTAAACCACTGCGTGATAGCCGCCCATGCGCCAACGCTGGCGATGACAACGGCAAATGTCGCTGCGCTAATACCAAGCACGCTCAGCTCTAAAATATTGAGCATATATAAGTCGCGCTTTTGCATACCGAGCAGTCTAAATGACGCGCTGTCCTTCATACGATCTTGCGAGGTAGACAGTAGCGAGCTGATCAGCACCATGACGCCAGTCAGTAGAGCGAGTAGGGTAAAGACATAGACCAAGCGGCTCATTTGTACCACCAGCTCTTGGATTTGCTGCGCGATGGCCGTGCCATTGATGGTCGTGACGGCTGGGAACTCGCGTACCAGTTTGCTTTGTATTTCTGGAATCTCATCGGCGGGGACATGCGCGGTGGCAAACTGAATCTGCGGCGCTGCTGCCAATACAGATGGTTCAAATAAGAAGTAGAAAAAAGGACTGGGCCCTTGCTCAAACCGCGAGCGAATACTGGTAATCTGCCCGACGATCTCAATCCCTTGGATATTAAAACGCACCTGATCACCCATACCGACATTTAGCAGGTCAGCGGCGGTGTCTAAGACGGACATAGGTACGACAGCTTGGTCGGGATTTTGCTCGTTTTGTGTATCGACAGGCGCATACAGTTGATCGTCTGCTACCGCATCAGTAATGAATTCGGTGTCCATGATTGTGTCGGCATAGCTTAAATTAAAGACCCGCGTGGGATCATCGAAGCCATCCGCAGGCACGATATCTTGTACCGGTACATCATTGGCGGTGACCACGCGTGAGCGAATGACCGGATAGTAGCTCACGGGCGCGCCGATGATGTTATCGATCTCGTCATGTTGATCGCTTTGAATGTCTAATAAGAACAGGTTGGGCGCATCTTCAGGATAAGCATTGATGAACTGGGCATTGATACTATGATTGAGCGTGGTGATAAGGGTTAAGACCGCTACCGATAGCGACAAAGTCACAAAAAACAGGGCGGATTGATTGCCTTTACGTGCAAGGTTATGAATGGCAATGCGCGGCATCCAGCCCATGGTAGAGCGTTTGGCGAGCTTAGCAAGCAACCACAACCAACCGCGCGCCAGCGCCCAAAATATCGCCACAAAGCCGATTAGTCCAAGCAATAGCTGCGCGCCGAGTACCCAAGAGCCAACTTCATACGCAAAAAACGCATACAGACCTGCGAGCATTACCCCGTACCACAATAGTGGCACGAGTCGATACCAAGGCAGGTTTTGCGCCTGCGTGCTTACGCCTTGGTTGAGTAGGGTGGCAGGCTTGTTGGTTGTCAGCGTACTTAAACCGCGCTGGGTAATAACTAAGGTCAGCACTAAGGCGATAACGCTGGTTTTAACCGCACTAATAGGATTGATGGCGAGGCCCACGTCTGGCGGCAAGATCGCCATGAGATACGGCTGACCCACTTGCAGTAAGCCAAAGCTTAGGACAGTCGCTGCGACACAAGCAATGACAGCGGTGATCGTCAATAGCTGATAATAGCTGCGTTTGAGTGAACCAAGCGGCTCGCCAAGTGCCAAGCGAATCGCATTGTTAGATTGCTGCTTAGTGACAAAGGCGGTGATGACGCCATACATGGCAACCGCTGATAGTAAAAGCACGGCAATGACCAATAGCTTTAAAAACATCAGTACATTGTCAGAGATACGCGAGACAGAGGTATCTGCCGACTCCGCATCAGAGAGCTCGATGTCAGGATAATTGGTCAATATTTGCGTGAGCTGTTCGCGCTGCTGAGTCATGAGTTCAGGCTTACCCGCCAGCTCGATACGATAATTGACGCGGCTACGCTGGCTCAACAAGTTGGTGGCGGCCAGCGCGTCTTGTTGCATCAACACGCGACCACCAAAACCAAACGCGGTCAATGGACGATCAGGCTCTTTGGTCAGCACGTCACTGATAGTAAATTGACCGTCACCGATGGTAATACGATCACCGACATCCGCGTTTAAGCCGTTAAGGACTTCAGGCGCGACCACCACACTATCGGCGTTGAGCTGTTGCCAAAGCGGTTTGCCTGAGGCCAGTTCTACTTTTCCATAAAGCGGGTAGTTGGGTGAGACGGCTTTGACGCGGGCAAGCAAGGTTTGCGTATCGGTCACGACCATCGCACTAAACTGATAATCAAACACTTTTTGCGCATCAGCGATCGTATCTACCTGCGCCAACACGTCACTTGGCCAGTCTTGTTGACTGTTCAATATCAAGTCACCACCAACGAGCGCCCGCTGATTGTCATTGACATAGGTATCGACCGACTGCTGGATAGAGTCGAGGGTCAGATAAGTGGCAAGCGATAACGTAAGCGTCAATAAAAACAAAACCGGATAGACCCAGCGTTGCCACCAGCTACGACTTAAAGCTTTGGCGCCTAAATTGCGCGTGAACACTCGGCTGATGAGAGACTCAGAGTGAGTAGTTGAGGTACTGCTTATCGAAGTACTGTTCATGGACGACTTATCGGTTGAGGTTTTGGTCATTAAGATACAATCCGTCCATCATGCATGGTAATGACGCGATCGGCCATTTCCGCCAGCGCAGGGTCATGGGTCACGACTACCAGCGCTGAGCCAACTTGTTGGCGTAAGTCCAATAGGAGCTGCATGACTTGGTTGGCATTTTGCTCATCTAAGTTACCAGTTGGCTCATCAGCAAACACAATCTTTGGGTGTGAGACCAAGGCGCGTGCGACCGCTGTACGCTGCTGTTCACCGCCTGATAATTGATTGGGCAGGCTGTCACGTCTGTGTCCCAAGTCCACGGCATCAATCAGCTCGTCCACGCGTGCTTGATTGGGACGTCTTGCGATATCTAAGGGGAAAGCGATATTTTCTGCCACGGTCAATGTCGGCAGTAAGTGAAACGATTGAAACACAAAGCCCATGTCACGCTGACGAATGACAGCGAGCGCATCTTCATCAAGTTGGCTTAACGTTTGATCGGCCAATTCAACAGAGCCGCTATCAGGGTAATCTAACGCGGCAAGCAGCCCCAATAAGGTCGATTTACCGGAGCCTGATTTGCCCATGATGACCACAAACTCGCCTGCATTGACATAGATGTCTACGTCTTTGATGATGGACAAGGTTTGCTCACCGACTTGTACCGTTTTGGTGAGTTTTGAGGCGGTCAGTAAGGTTTTATTTTTAGAATTTGATGTCGGTTCTGATGTTGTCGTCGCATTGAATAAGGTCATTACATAGTCTCAGTAGGCGTGTTTTTTGCTGCGGGTTCACTAGCATTTACTGAACCATTTGCGTCGGCTGATTTTAGCTTTTCAAGGGTAGGCGCTAGGACTGGCAAGATATTATCATTCACGATAACCGCGTAGCCCTCTTTGGTTGGATGAATGGCATCGGCTTGGTTCAGCTTAGGATCGCCGCCCACACCTTCTAAGAAGAAAGGAATGAGTGTCACATTCATGTCTTTAGCCACACGCGGGTATATGGCGGCAAAAGACTGCACATAGTCAGAGCCAAGGTTGTCATAAATTTGCATGCCGCCTAATATAACTGTACTGCCGTTGTCTTGTAGACGCTGTACAGCAGTACGAATATTGGCTTCAATAGTCGCCACATCAATACCGCGCATGGCATCATTGGCACCAATCGTCAAAATTGTGACATCGGGTTTGGTCTGCAACACCCAATCTAAGCGATTGACTAAGCCCGTACTGGTCTCGCCGCTTAGTCCTGAATTAATCACTTTGGCATTTTTATAGCCCCGCTCTTGTAGGCTTGCTTCTAGCTGCGCCGGATAATTGGCATCACTAGCGACGCCCAGCCCTTCCGTCAGAGAATCGCCAAGTGCTAATATCGTTAACTGGGATGGCTGCTCTTCGGCTGCAGGGGTGGTTTGCTTGGTTTTGGGTAGGGTCTCAGAGATTTGAGCGCTGGCGGTCTGACTGGCCGTGTTTGGATTGTCATCCGTTATGCTGGGTTCAGGGTCTTGTTGACAACCGCTAATGCCCAAGACAACGGCCAAAATAGCCACTGCTGGCAAACAATGAGCGAGGCGAGAGGATACATTCATCATGATATTCTGTCCTATATGCAATCAAACCAGTGTAGCAAAATAAGACAGACACCAATATTATCCTAAGGTTATTTTATATTAGGGTTATCTCCTGTGACGCGTTACATTTTTTTGCCATCAACCATCACGGGTCGACTGACCATCCATGCAATCAAGACGTTTACAACCATCAAAATCAACATGATAAAAAGTGGCAAATCCCAAGTACCTGTGGCTTCATGGAGCCAACCTGTGCCTAGTGGGCCAAAAAACGCAATCAAATAACCGACGGCTTGGGCCATACCAGACAGCTCGCTGGATTGATTGGTGGTATACGTCCGCAAAGAGAACAGCATCATGCTCAACGTAAAAATCGCTGAGCAGCCAATCCCCATAAGCCCTGACCACAACCATGCTAGATTGGTCGATAAATAACTGATGCCCAAAATGCCAATGACGTTTAAAACAGCAGCAAACACCGCCAGTGCCTGAATTGGGCGACCACGGTTCACAAGCCAAGTTAAGCTTAAGATAGAGATCGGTGCCATAAACTGAAACACCGACCCCATCTGTCCTGCTTGCACCGCTGATAGCCCTTTACTGACCCAAATAGAGGGTAAGAAACTGGCGACCGTATAAAACAGTAGTGATTGCAAACCCATAAAGACCGCGATTTGCCAAGCAAAAGGCGTACGCCACATCGAAATCTCTGAAGAGCCAGGCGTAGGTAGAACAGCGGCTTGGTGACTAGAGGAGCCGAGACGTAAGCGTAAAAATATCCAAATGACGATGGCAAAGATGCCTAGCAGTGACCACCCACCCAGCGCCCACTGCCAGCCTACCTGCTCAGACAGCGGTAACACCACCCCTGCGACTATACCCGCCGTCACCGTCATGGTGAGACTAAATAGACCGGTGATCAAAGGAATCTGTTTGGGAGTACGCTGTTTAATAACGGGGGCAGCCAAGGTATTGGCAAAGCCGATGGCCAGCGTCAGTAACAAGGTCCCACTTAAAAATCCAAACCAAGTGGAAACAACAGTGCGAATAATCATACCTAGCGTTAATAAGGCAATCATCGCAATGAGCGTGTTCTCAAGTCCAAACCGCTTGCCAATGGTTGGCGCGATCAGCGCGCCCACCGCAAACGTTAGCATCGGCACCGCTCCCAGCCAGCCAATCTGGGTCTCAGAGATGTTTAGCGCTTCTTGCACGACGGGTGCAATAGAGCCAAGCGCAACAATAGGCGCCCGCATATTGGTCGCCAGTAAAATCATGGCGCATAATACGAGCCAAAAAATAAAGCGCGAGGAGGACAGCTTAGACGATGACGAGGGGTCAGAGTGGGGCTGGGATGGCATATTAGAAGGAGTAGACATAGCAACACGACTATTATTTATTAGTATAAGAAAAAGCACACGTCATTAAAAAGCGCCGGAGCATTGACGCTTGCAATATAGTCAGATCAATATAAGAAAGATACAGTGGGGCTGGGATAAATTTTTTGTAGCCTCTGTCGGCGTAGACACAGCAAGCAAGAAAAATTTGTACCAGTCACGCAGCATAGTATCGTGTATCCATTTTATTCAGTATTGACTATAACACCAAGAAAACACACCTAGAGGGTGGCCAAAAACGCTTGTGGCGCTTAAGACATAAGACTTGCTATCCTATTAGCAGGATAAATACAGAATATAAGTAGTGACTATATATGATTAGTGAATATAAAAGAGACACTATAAGACGTTACTTAGTTAGAAAGGGAGACCAATAAATAGGTGGTTGGCAAAACGAAAAATAGCGCCAGTCCCTTTCCAAGGACTAGACGCTATTATAGGAACAAATGTGAGGTAAACACTACCAGCGTATGGTAACAAATGAGGCGTTTATACCGATTTGCCTAATTGAGCCGCTTTGAGTGCATTTTCTTGCTGTTCAGCAATGAGGGAGTCACATTTATTTGGATCATTACCGCAAAACGAGCAGTTCTCATCCCCCATAAGTTTCGCCACACCGCCACAAGAGCCTCTAAGCGGCTTTTTTTTGACCATATAACCGATGCCCATAAAGACAAAGAACAGGACAAACACGGTAAAGGTAATAGCAAGCATAGGAAGCAGTTGACTAAGCATAGAGGAAACCTCACTTTTCAAGAATAGGGCAGTTACTTTTAATGTTAACTACTTAATAGTATAGCAAATTTTTGCACGGCACGTGGATGCTTATCGTGTCGTTTACCGTACTGCGACTGTTGCTTAAGGTCTCTTATCAGCCCGTAATGCTTGCATCGCAGGTGTTTGTACCACTTGCCAGCTGTCCGTACTATCCTCTGACCCCTCTCGTTTTGCGCCATCACCCAGCACGACAAACAGCACCGCTAGATTTTTTTCTTCAGCCAGCGTGAGCGCCTTTTGATAAGGCATGGCCGTAAGCGCAGTGGCCCAAGCATCAGCTAGTGCGACTGAGTCTGCTGCAACGGTCACTGAAGGGGCGCCACCAGCGATAGGCCTGCCCGTAGTAGGATCAATGGTGTGGCTATAGCGTTTACCATCAAATATAACTGAATTTCGATAGTTGCCAGAGGTTGCCAAGTGCATTTGGTTGCCCGTGTTGATGGGTTGACGAATGGCTGATATCGTTTGGCGCTCGCTGACGGTGCTGTCTTGGATAGGCGCATCAATAGCAATTTGCCAGGGCTGCTGCTGATTATTGACACCAGAGGTCGCCACTTCACCGCCAATTTCCACCATGTAGTTGCGAATTTGATACTTGTCTTTGAGCACATCAGCGATAACGTCGACACCATAACCTTTGGCGACTGCAGAAAAGTCTAGACCGACACCCTCTTTGGTTTTATACAACGTTTGCTCTTTTTGTACGATACTCTCGAAATCTACTAACGCTTTCGCTTGGGCAATCTCGAGGACGGTGGGCGGACTTTGCAGGCGCTCAACGGTCATGGTACTGCCAAAACCCCAAGTATCTACCAATGGCATCACGGTAGGATCAAAGGCGCCACCAGACTGCTGATAGACAGTTCGTGAAATATCAAGCACGCGATCAAAGTCTGCATCGATAGCGATGGGGGTGTTTTTACTGACTCGGTTAAACTGGGAGATGGTAGAGTCGGCTTGATAGGTCGACATGCTGTCATTGATCTGCTGTAAGCGCTCATCAATCGATGCTTGAATGGCGGTTTCATCTGCGTCAGCGGGCAGCTGATAACTAATGTGATAGCTGGTACCCATCGTCTCACCGCTCAGATAATTGTAATCTGGTGTTTGCTGGCAAGCGCTGAGACTCAAGGCACTAGCAAGACTGACGACGCCATATAGGGTGGCGCGTACAGTGTTGGTAGAAGATAAGACATACACTGAAGAGAAAGAAGTTATAGTTTTCATAAGCTCGTTGCTATAGCGGAGGGTGAATGAGGCTTTGGATAATAAGCGCTGCCTATTTTACACCCCTTGCCACTAATAAGGCCAATCACAGTAACGTTAAGCGTACCTTGGGTCGATAAAAATTGACCACGTTTGCTTATTTTACTTGCGATTCTCGGATAAGCTTATAAAGCTTGGGCGGGGACAGCCGATTTACCCTGACCGCAAGCTTTTCTTTAGTGCCTGCGACAATAATGTATTCTTCTCCTTTGGTCAGTGCTTTTACGACCTGTTTGGCAAACGCAGGGGCGGTTAGACCTTTATTGGTGGCTTCATCCATTGTGCCTTGCTTGCTGCCATCACCCGTCAAGGCATTAATAGAGACATTGGTTTGGATAAATCCTGGAAATATGGTCGCTACTTCTATTCCCTGTTCGTGCAATTCGGCACGTAAACTGTTTGCCCACATATGGATAGCGGCTTTGGCGGCACCATAAGCGCCGCGATACTGCGTCCCTAATAAACCTGCCACACTAGACACCATCACTATTTTACCGCCACCTTGCGCAATCATATCTGGCAGCACCAGTCTGGTCAGACGCGTTTGCGCAAAATAGTCTATCTCCATAATCTGCCGTTCCACATCTTCAGCAGTGTCCATAATGAGCGAGCGTTGACTGACGCCAGCGTTATTAATCAGCCAGTCAATTTTAGTCGTTTGGTTTTTAGCAGCGCCATAAGCGTCTTTCGTTTGACTAGCGTCACTAAGATCAAAAGGAATGACGACATGCTTTTTGCTGTGTTTGCAACGTTCTTTGACCGCTTCTAACTTGTCATTGTCACGACCACTCAAGACAATCGTAGCACCGCGTTTGGCAAAAGCAATGGCTAACGCTTCACCAATACCGCTAGACGCCCCAGTTATCCAAATGGTTAAATCTTTATATTTGGTTTTCATAAGAATCCTTTCTTAATGTGATGTTCCAGTAATCAATAATATAGGATAGACAAGGCCACCTACCATTTCAATTGGTAGTGCTGACCGTTGAGCACATTTTCCATAGTCGATTCACGTAACTACTCATGTAATAATTTTGCTTAAAACTGGCGATACAAATAAAAAAAGAGCCTCAATTGAGACTCTTTTTTCTACTCACTTAACGATGTTTTTTTACTGAACCAACCGACTTAACCGCCGAAGTCATCAAGCATGATGTTTTCGTCTTCCACACCCAAGCTATGTAACATGTCGATTACGGCCGCATTCATCATCGGTGGCCCACACATGTAGTACTCACAGTCTTCAGGGTTTGGATGGTCTTTTAGATAGTTTTCAAGCAAGACATTGTGGATAAAGCCAGTTGGGCCTTCCCAATTGTCTTCTGGTAATGGGTCAGACAGCGCCACATGCCACTCAAAGTTATCAAACTCTTCTTCTAGTTGATCATAGTCTTCAACATAGAACATCTCACGAATAGAGCGCGCCCCGTACCAAAAGCTAATCTTACGATCAGAGTTCAAGCGCTTAAGCTGATCAAAGATGTGTGAGCGCATCGGTGCCATACCAGCACCGCCACCGACAAAGATCATCTCAGCTTCAGTGTCTTTGGCAAAAAATTCCCCGTACGGACCTGAAACGGTGACTTTATCACCTGGTACTAGGCTAAACACCCATGAAGACATTTTTCCTGGCGGGATACCGTCGGGTCCACGCGGTGGAGGACTGGCGATACGAATGTTAAATTTAATCAGGCCTTTTTCTTCAGGATAGTTGGCCATTGAATAAGCACGGATAACCGGCTCATCAACTTTTGAGACGTATTTGAAAATGCCAAACTTTTCCCAATCTTCTCGATACTCTTCGGCAATGTCGAAGTTTTTATAATGCACTTCATGTGGTGGCGCTTCTAACTGCACATAACCGCCAGCACGGAAGTTAACTTCTTCGCCTTCTGGAATTTTAAGAACCAATTCTTTAATAAAAGTGGCCACGTTATCATTAGAGATAACTTCACATTCCCACTTTTGTACATCAAAAAACTCAGGATCAATCTCGATTTTCATGTCTTGCTTAACAGCCACCTGACAAGCTAAGCGCATGTGATTGCGAATTTCACCTTGAGTAAAATAGCCTTCTTCGGTGGGCAGAATAGAGCCGCCACCTTCAATAACGCGGCAACGACACTGCGCACAAGTACCACCGCCACCGCAAGCTGAAGACAAAAATATACCTTCGCCCGCGAGTGTTTGCAGTAGCTTACCGCCTGCTGGTGTCACTACGTCATTATCGGGATTATCATTGATATGGATGGTAACATCGCCTGAACTGACCAGTCTTGAGCGCGCCGCCAAAATAATAGCGACGAGGCCCATGATGATCAAGGTAAACATAGCAACGCCACCAATCGCCGTAGCGTAATCCATGGTAGGTATCCTTAATCTATGGGGTAGGGGTGCGAGGGCATAAATGTGATGCTGTACCCGCACGCTTACCGAATAAATGAATTAAATAGGTCAAATAGCTAAATAAAGCCTTAAGCTTTGCGGTTTAAATGGACATACCACCGAACGACATAAAGCCGAGCGACATAAGACCAACCGTGATAAAAGTAATACCAAGACCACGCAGCGGCGCTGGAATGTCTGAGTATTTTAGTTTTTCACGGATACCTGCCAATGCCGTAATAGCAAGTGCCCAACCAAAACCTGCGCCCACACCATAAACCACGGATTCACCGAATTGATAGTCGCGCTCAACCATAAACAACACACCACCCAAGATGGCGCAGTTTACGGTGATGAGGGGCAAGAACACCCCAAGCGCGTTATACAACGCTGGCACAAACTTGTCCAAAAACATCTCTAGAATCTGTACGGTGGCCGCAATCAGACCAATATAACTGAGCAAGCCTAAGAAGCTTAAATCTATATCAGGGAATCCTGCCCATGCCAGCGCCCCATCTTTTAGGATGAACTGGAACAACAGATTGTTTAGTGGCACAGTGATGGCCATGACGACGATGACCGCAACACCTAGACCAATAGCGGTTGAGACTTTTTTGGACACGGCCAAAAAAGTACACATGCCTAAGAAGTAGGCAAGCGCCATGTTCTCAATAAAGACTGAGGTTATAAATAAACTAACATAATGTCCCATTAGTGACCGCCTCCATGAGCCATGCCTTTAGACTGCGGCTTCATTACAAATTCAGCTTCTTCAACTTGCTCTGGTTTCCAGATACGCACAATAGCAATGAATAAACCAATGATAAAGAATGCTGACGGTGGTAACAGGAGTAGACCATTTGGTATGTACCAACCGCCATCAGTGACTGGCTGTAGGATAGTCATGCCAAACCAAGTACCAGCGCCTAACAATTCACGAATTGTGGCAACGAACAGCAAGACTGCTGAGTAACCAAGTCCATTACCAATACCATCTAAAAAGCTAGGTACGGGCGGGTTGCTCATAGCAAATGCTTCGGCTCGGCCCATGACAATACAGTTGGTGATGATTAAGCCAACAAAGACTGATAAGCCTTTACTGACATCATAAGCCACGGCTTTTAGCACCTGATCAACCAAGATAACCAATGAAGCAATAATGGTCATCTGTACGATGATACGTATGCTTGATGGAATCTGCTTACGGATGATGGAGATAAAGAAGCTCGAAAACGCCGTCACCAAGGTCAATGCCACACACATGACCATGGCATTCGACATGCTTGTCGTGACCGCCAGTGCCGAACAGATACCTAGGATCTGTAAGGCAATGGGGTTATTATCAAAGATAGGCGTGGTTAAAATGCTTTTAGTATCAGCCATGTTATGCCTCCTTGCCGTTAGCTACTGGTAGCGTGGCTGCCAATTCGGTGTTAGATTGAGCCGCTGGTTTTGTTTGATGTGCTTGCGTGTCTGCACCTTCAACCGGTTGGCCGCTCTGTTCACGTAGCGTATCCAGATAAGGCTTGTAGCCTTGCTCGCCTAACCAAAACTGAACCATGTTGCTGACGCCGCGGCTAGTTAGTGTTGCACCGCTGATGCCATCGACCCAGTTTTCTTTTGGCGTGCCAGCTTTGGTCACACCAGTGGCGACGTTACCGTTTTCGTCATAAGACTCGATACCGCTCCACTGTGCACGCCACTCTGGCTCTTCGATACGAGCGCCAAGACCTGGGGTTTCTTTATGCTCATAGAAACTGATACCTTTAATGGTGTTCAAGTCACTTTCAAGCGTTAAGAAACCATAAATCGTACCCCATAGCCCGTAGCCTTGAATCGGCAGTACAACCATTTCTGGTTGGCCTGCGTCATCACTTTTGACATAGACTTTGGCATATTTGGGCTTGCGGCCAATACCAGCAGGATCGTTATCGCCCAAGTCTTCACTTAACGCTTGGTTTTTGGTTGCTTGACTGGCGTCATAAGCATTGCGATCAGGGATGCCAGCAGCTTTTAGCGCATCATCATCTAGGTAGTTGCCGTTGTTTAAGTCAATGATTTTGACTTCAAAGTCTTTAAAACGTTCGGCCACATCACTCGCTGTATCAGATTCAGCATCATACATGCCAGCAGCAACCAAAATGTTTTTGTTACGGTCTAAGCGAGCGTTTTCAATTTGCGAAGGCTTTAGGCCTACAGCCACGGCTGAGACCAGTACTGAACACACCAAGCATAGCGTCAATGCCACACTAATGGTTTTCGCATTATTACTTTTGGGCTTGGACATAGCGAACCCTCCGAGCGGTTTGGCGTTTGATGTTTGCTTGGGTCACAAAGTAATCAAACAATGGAGCAAATAAGTTGGCAAACAGAATGGCCAGCATGATGCCTTCTGGGAAAGCTGGGTTAATGACACGAATCAGTACGGTCATGAAACCGATCAAGATACCGTATGCCCAGCGGCCTTTATTGGTGTGAGCAGCTGAGACAGGGTCGGTCGCCATAAATACCGCGCCGAATGCGAAACCACCGATCACTAAATGCCAATAAAATGGCAAGCTCATCATCATATTGTCATCAGAGCCGATCACATTAAAGACAAGAGAGGTGGCAATCAGACCAACCACACAACCGGCCATGATGCGCCATGAAGCGATGCGTGTCCACAATAGGACTACTGCACCCAGTAAGATCGCAAGCGTTGATACTTCACCGATACTGCCTTGCATATTGCCTAAGAATGCGTCACTCCACGTGATGGCATTACCATAGACATCGACGAAATCCTGAGGAACCACGCCAAGTGCGGCAAGGCCAAGAGGCGTTGCACCTGAGAAGCCATCCACTGCTGTCCATACGGAGTCGCCCGACATGTACGCTGGATAAGCAAAGTATAAGAAGGCACGACCTGATAGGGCAGGGTTTAGGAAGTTTTTACCTGTACCGCCAAACACTTCTTTGGCAACCACGACACCGAAGATGATCCCTAAGGCCACTTGCCACAACGGGATATCTGGTGGTAAACATAGCGCAAACAGTACTGACGTCACAAAGAAGCCTTCGTTGACCTCATGTCCGCGCACCACGGCAAAGATAATCTCACAGAGAATACCCACCGCAAATGTCACGATATATATAGGTAAAAACTGCATGGCACCATAGACGAAGCTGGCCCAAATACTGTCTGGGTTGTAGCCTGCCATGCTGGTGATGACCGTACGCCAGCCTTCAGGTTGCAAGCCCAACTGAGCAATAGCAGTCAGTGCTTGATGACCGATATTGTACATACCCCAAAACATCGCTGGGAACGTACATAGCCATACCGTAATCATAATCCGCTTAAGATCAATGCCGTCACGCACGTGTGATGACGCGTATGTCGTTGAGCCTGGTTGACGCAAAAACGTATCAAACATCTCAAAGATGGCATAGTATTTTTCGTGTTTGCCACCTTTGGTGAAAGACGGCTCCATACGATCGAACATATTGTGTAAAAATTTCATCGTGGTTAGCCCTCCAGCTCAATGCGTATTAAGTTGTCACGCAAAATATCACCGAATTCATATTTGCCAGGAGATACGAAGGTGCATAATGCTAAATCTTCTTCGTCCAATTCGAGTACGCCCAAATCTACTGCGCTAATGATGTCTTCGACAATCAATGCGCGTAATAATTGGGTGGGCAGATAGTCTTGGGGCATGACTTCTTCATAAACCCCGATAGGCACCATCGCACGCGGTGAGCCATTACTCGTGGTAGTGAAGTTGTATTTTTTGCCGCCAAAGAACTGCGAAATATAGATAGGCAGTTTTGAGAAGCGGTTTTTACCTGGAGTAAAGAAGTGGAACGCAGGACGCTCACGGCCTTCAGTCAGCACACTCACCTGATTGTGGAAGCGACCCAGATAAGCGATATTGTCAAACACTTTGCGACCAGACAATACCGAACCTGAGATAACGCGGTTCTCACCAGCAGCCAGCTTGCCTTTTGTCAGTGCAGTGATATCTGCGCCGCGCTCTGTCATGACCAAATGGGGTTGGTTGACCGCAGGGCCTGCTAAGCTGAGCATACGGCGTGTGTACAAGCGACCAGTGGTAAATAATTTACCAATAGCAATCACATCTTGATAGCCAATCGTCCACACGGTGACGCCGCGCATGATTGGATGTAAGAAGTGAATGTGTGTACCTGCCAGCCCGGCTGGGTGTTTACCAGCAAAAGCATGATACTCAGTGACATTATTAGCAGCCGTTTTAGCCACTGGCGTCAACTGGGCATTACCATGATGGCAGACAAAGGTCTTGGGGCTGAGTGTCGATAAGACTGCAAGGCCATCATTGAATGCTTGCAGCTGCTCATTAATCAGCAGCATTGGGTCAAACGCTAATGGATTGGTATCCATAGCAGTGACAAAAATAGCATGAGGGCGAGCACCGATTTCTGGCGCACGGCTGTAAGGGCGCGTGCGAAACGCGGTCCATTCGCCAGAGGCTAGCAGTTGGGTTTCAACGACTTCAGAATCTAGGTCAGCAAGTTGCTGGGAGTCATAGCGCTCAAAGTCTACTTCTTCACCGTTTGGGTCGACCGCAATCACAAGGCTCTCGAACACACGACGTTCACCGCGTTTAACCGCGACGACTTTACCAGCAGCAGGGGCAGTGTAGATCACACCAACCCGTTTTTTGTCTTCAAAAACGGGCTGTCCTTTTGCTACGACGTCACCTTCTTTGACATTCATTGTGGGCTTCATACCCACATAGTCATAGCCAACAAGTGCTACATGTGTCGGTTGGTGCTCAGATATCTCGCGGGAGGGTTCACCGGTGATGGGCAAATCCAAACCTTTTTTGATGGTAATCATAAGCGAAAACTTAGTCCATAGTCTAAAACGATACCAGACATCCTGTTTGGTATATCGATAGCATGAACATCTGCGTCATTCAATAAAGTCCCCACACATCTCTTCCTATAGTAGGATAGGGATAAAGGGTCTCTGAAAATAACGCATGATCATAACTACTAGTAAGAGTATTAACGCTGACCTTAGACTCCTTAACAACACGTTAATGTCTTATTCGAATTACCAAAGTGGCGACTGGCTACCAAGGTGCATGCTAAAACCATCAAATCAAAATCAGCCGCTCAAGCAGTGCGCTAAAAGTGACGACTCTAAGAAAACAGTCCTATCATACGTTTCATTAAAAATTAAAACTTGTAATACCAGTACGATTGACAGCCCTTATTGATTCAGTATCACAAAAACAGATACTCAATTGAGTAAGAGGGCAGCCAAATTTGATCTATTAAGATAGATAATAAACTGGTTGAAAGACAAACTGACTGAGCAACAAAGACAAACTCACTTAGTCTGTGCTGCTATAGGGCCAGTAATGACTGTTCTAATGTAGTTAGCTAATGATAGAGACGCGACAAAAACGTTAGGAAAGGCATCTAATTAGAGGTTGGTGCTGCAGAGTAGACTGTTCAAAGGCTACCAGTTGAGATTTCTAATATAACCCTTCTTAGCAATACGTCAGCCAACATCGTAGTAAAGCAGTTAGCTATTGCTCGATTCATCCTGACCGCTAGGCGACTTTATGTCATGAACGACTTAATAAAAAGCGCAGCGCATGGTTACTATCACATAGAAACAACTAAAATTTACCTAGGATTATACGCTAAATTGACCTAAAATTGCCAGTCAGTAATTGAATTTACCGAATGTTGCCAGTATTTAAATCTGCTAAAACTTATGGTTATGATTATCCGTTTTATATTGTCATTTGTACTTATCCAAGTGGATTTTTAGTCTATTATTGGTGATTGTGAATCTGTTTATATTTTCAGTCGCTTTTTGAGTGATGTTTTTCTATCATTGTTTGATGGTTCAACGTTCAAGCGTGAGTGTCTCAGTTTATTTAATATTTGTTTTATAAGGAATGCGATATGTGTGCTGTGCCCGTCATTATCCCGGCTATTGATTTAAAAGATGGTAAATGTGTACGTTTAAAACAAGGCCGTATGGAGGATGATACGGTGTTTTCTGATGATCCAGTCGCCATGGCGGCACGCTGGGTCGATGAAGGCGCACGCAGGCTGCATCTGGTTGATTTGAATGGCGCGTTCGATGGGGTGCCTGTACACAGACAAGTGGTTCAAGACATTGTCAAAGCGTATCCGAGCCTACCTGTCCAATTGGGCGGCGGTGTCCGCAATATGAACACCATTGAGCAATACATTACTGCCGGTCTGACGTATATCATTATCGGCACAAAAGCAGTCGAGGACCCTAAATTTGTCGCCCAAGCGTGCCGCGAGTTTGCAGGGCATATTATTGTTGGTATCGATGCCAAAGATGGTATGGTTGCGACGCATGGCTGGGCAAATGTTACCGATACCAAAGCAACTGAGCTTGCCAAGCGCTTTGCTGATGTGGGTGTCTCTTCTATCGTTTATACCGATATCGCCCGTGATGGCATGATGCAAGGCGTTAATGTTCAGCAAACGGTCAACTTAGCTCGTGAAGGCGGTTTGCCCGTGATTGCTTCAGGCGGCGTGACAGATATGAAGGATATTGAGCTACTCAAACCTTACGGCGACTGTATCGAAGGCATCATCACGGGCCGCGCGATTTATGAGGGCACGTTAGACTTGGGCGAGGCGCAGATTTATTTAGACAGTTAATCGTCATTAAAAATGTAGTGACAAGAAATCAGCAATAAAATTCGTAACAAGCAAGGGATGCTTATGGCCACTTACTTTGACCATCCAATGGCACGCAGGTGTATAAAGGCGTGGGGTCAGATGATGTTGCTATTAAGCGTCATTTGCATATTAACCGCTCATGCTGCTGAAGAAGCGACAGGTCTAACCACTGCCTTAGGGTTAGAGAGCGCAGAAAATGTGGTGGCGGATGACCCTGTGACCTCAGACGGTGAAGCCTTAGAGCCCGCAGCACCGTTGCCTGAGCCCGCCCCGCCACCGTTAATCAGTGGTGAAAGCACCAATAATGCCGAGATTGAAACCACGCCCACCCCGCAAAAAGACAACGACATCCGTCAACGTATCAATGGTATTTTTTCTGAGATAGAAGGCTTACAAGCCGTCAATGTCAGCGTTACCCAAGGGGTTGTTACCTTAACTGGTGAGACGCCGAACGAGAAAAAGGCGCAACAAGCGATCAATTTAACCAATCGTCTGACAGATGTGGTCACGGTAGAAGATCGGATTGATCGCACCCTTGATGTGCAAGAAAATGTTACGACTGGCTATGAAGGTCTTAAAGCGCAAGTCAAAAATCTGGTCAAAGCCTTGCCATTATTATTGGTCGGTATTGTCATATTTGCATTGGTGACATGGTTTGGTAGCTGGCTGTCTAACCGTAATAAAATGTGGCAACGGCTAACGCCCAATCCGTTTGTCGCTGAATTATTGGCACAGACGGTGAAAGTTATTTTCATTGTTTTTGGTCTGATTTTGGCGCTGAGCTTAATCGGGGCTGAAACGGTTTTAGGCACCTTGCTTGGTGGTGCGGGTGTCATCGGTATTGCCGTTGGTTTTGCGGTGAAAGATACCATCGAAAACTACATTGCTTCCTTAATGCTCAGTATTCGTCAGCCATTTCGCGCGCGTGACCATATCGTGATTAATGGACAAGAAGGCATCGTGGTACGTTTGACCTCACGCGCGACAATACTTATGACCTTAGATGGCAATCAGCTTCGCATTCCAAATGCGGAGGTCTTTAAAGGCACCATTTTAAATTACACCAAAAACCCAGAACGGCGCTTTACCTTTGAGCTTGGCGTGGATGCCAACGATGACCCATTAGCCGCGATAAAAGTTGGCTTGGATACTATATATACATTAGAGTTTGTTTTAGATGAGCCTAAAGCCATTGCGGTGATTACCAACGTTGGCGACTCTAATATCATCCTAGAGTTTCAAATTTGGGTGGATCAATCAAAAACAGACTTTGCCAAAGCGCGCAGTATTGCTATTCGCGAGACCAAGCACGCCCTAGAAAATGCGGGGTTCAGTCTGCCAGAACCCATTTATCGTCTCCGTTTCAACAATAAACTAGAAAAAGCCTTTGAGCATATGCAGGCTAACACTGACAATGCTAAATCAGACATGACCGTTACCACGACCCTTCCTGAGTCACTTGACAACCATCAAGATGACGGCAGTCGTACTGACGATAAAGACAAACAGCAAGCAAAAGCACGAGCCAAGCATATTTTACAAGGACGTGATGCTGAGGACGTCTTGAACGCCCGTCCTGATGATAAGCTGATGGAAAAAGTCGAACAAGAAATCGCCGAAAGCTCAGATGAGACTGATTTATTAAATAACAACAGTCCGCAAGAGTGATACGCCAAATCCCACTAAAAAGTGGGCATAAAAAATGCAATAAAATGTGTCTTTGATTCTTATTCAAATATGAGACACTTTTTATGCAAATAAAACACCTAATTGTATTCGCCTTGGTCGGCATAGTTGCGTTACTTGGCTTTAACCTTGTTAACGGCTATCAGCATGACAAAAATAGAGAAATCGTCAACAGTCGTACTAGCACAGCAGGACTTGATACAGATAAGGCGGTAAGTGGCTCAGAAAATATCGCGAGCAAGCCTCTTGGCGAACAGCCTAAAGCCATATTAGACGATGCGACCAGCAAGATCGATCAAGCTGAGCAGACAGACCAAGCACGCTTGGCACAAATGAGTAGTAACATACAATGAATATGCACCTATAAAAAAAGGCTAACGATGACGTTAGCCTTTTTATTATTCTAAGGTTTTAGCTAAAATTAACTTTTTTTGCTAGCGTTTTTACTAGTATTTTTACTACGACCACCGCTTTTTTTAGCGGGTGTTTTCTTAGTTTGGCCTTTTTTCGTTTGATTCATTTCACTAGATTGCAGCTTAGCTACTAAATCAAAGTCAATTTGTAGCAGATCCATATTCACGCCAGCCACTTTCACCTTGACCAAATCGCCAAGTCCGAATAGCGTGCCTTTGTCTTTACCGATAAGCTGTTGTTGCTGTTCATCATAAACAAAGAAGTCATCGCCAACGTTTGAGATGTGCACTAAGCCATCAATATATAAGTCAGTCAATGTGACAAACAGACCGAAGTTAGTGACGGTGGTCACAACGCCTTCGAATTCTTCGCCGACATGATCTTTCATATAGTGACACTTGAGCCAAGACTCTACATAGCGTGATGCTTTTTCTGCACGGCGCTCTGTATCAGACGTTTGAGTACCGGCGCCTTCGAGCGAAAAGTCCATCACTGGCTGCTTGTTATTCGTCACTTTCGCTTTGATAGCACGATGTAGCATTAAATCAGGGTAACGGCGAATAGGCGAGGTAAAGTGGCTGTACTCGTCATAAGCTAAGCCGAAGTGACCGATATTGTCAGGTGCATAATTTGCTTGCATCATTGAACGCAGCAGCATGCTATGGATACTAATCGCGTCGGGGCGATCTTTGGTTGCTTCAATAATCCGCTGATAATCCGCTTGCGTTGGGTTTTCTTCTGGGAAAGTTAAACCAAAGTTTTTTGCATATTCATGAATACGCATTGACTTTTCGCCATCAGGTTTATCATGATTACGATACAAGACTGGTAGCTCATGTTTTAGCGCAAAATTTGCCGCACAGGTATTGGCCAGTAGCATACACTCTTCAATAAGCTTCTGAGAATCCCCACGAGTTCGCGGTAAAATAGCGTCAATACCACCTTTTTCATTAAACTTGATGTACGTCTCGACGGTTTCAAACTCCATCGCATGACGCTCTTCACGTTTTTTGAGCAACAGCTCGTACAATTGATACAAGGTATCGATAGATTTTTTAACGTCTTTATTGCCCGTTAATGAGGTGGGCACGCTGTTATCTTTTGGATTATCCAGATAAGCATTTACTTGATTGTAGGTTAAGCGTGCTTTTGAGTGCATGACGGCAGGATAAAACTCATAACCGGTTACCTTGCCTGCTCGTGATATTTTAATATCAGCAACCATACACAGACGGTCACGATCAGGATTTAAAGAACACAGACCGTTAGAGAGTACTTCAGGCAGCATTGGAATCACGCGATGCGGGAAGTAGACTGAGGTGCCACGCTCAAAGGCGTCTTGGTCCAGTGGCGAGTTTGGCGTCACATAATAACTCACATCAGCAATCGCTACTAAAACGCGGTAGTTACCACCAGAGCGTTTTTCGGCAAACACGGCATCATCAAAGTCACGTGCATCTTCACCATCGATCGTAACAAGCGGTAAATCCCGTAAATCTTTGCGACCTTTTAGATCTTTTTCAGTCGGTTCTTGATAGCTATTGGCCTGTTCAAGCGCCGCTTCACTAAAATCTGACGGAATATCATAATTAAGTAGCGTGGTTTCGATAATGAGTTCGCGATCATTGTCATCAGACAAGACTTCAGTGATCTTACCAGTCGCAAACTCATGTTGGTTTGGCCAATCAATGATGTCAACCTTAACAGGAGAGCCCTGCTTAGCATTTAGCGCTTGCACATTATCATCAGTCACCGTAATCGGCTGATGATTATTCGGACTACCAAGCTCGACACAATAGCCATCTTCATCGCGAGCCAGTGTCCCGATAAAGTTGTTTTGCCGGCGTTCTACAACGTCAACAATACGGCCTTCTGTACGACCACGATTGTCGGTTGACGTCCCGATTGCATCTACCGTATCGCCATTGAATACCCAGCGCATTTGTTTTTCGTGCAAGAACAAATCTGGCATATCGCTTAATAGGACAAAGCCAAAGCCTTTTGGGTGGGCAGACACTGTGCCTGTGACCACGTCTTGCTGGCTTACCGTGCGATAGCGATAAGGACGACCTTCACGGTTCACTTGGCCATCACGCGCCATCGCTTTTAAGCGATTGCCTAAAGCATCAAACTGGTCTGGGTCATCAATATTAAAGACTTTTGCCAATTGTTGATGCGTGACTTCACCATGCTCATTAATCGTGCTCAATATCAGCTCACGACTAGGGATGGGATTGTCATATCTTTTTGCCTCACTTGAGGCGTTTGGATCATTCCAACTCATAAATTACCGTATCTATTTTTAAAATTATTAATAAGGGCTATCTTAACACGAACGACGCTACAATATCTTGCGTCAATTGTCTTATGTGTGTTCAGTAGCAAGGGGTTATTACCTTTCACAAGTAAAATCTGTCTAGAACAAGTTAAATATCGATATCGACCGTGTTTGATTTATCGTTTATCTTTTTACTGTCTAGTTCTTTGGATACTTCTAGCACTGTCGTTTGATTAGACTTATCGAGGTATTTCTGTGCTTTATCGACCTCGGTGGTCAAAGTATTGACCGTTTGTTTCATATTTTCTAACGCTTCAATTTTGTAGTTGCTAATCATATCCATCGTATCATATACATTATTGAAGGCGTTTTGTAATTTATCAAGCTCAATACTGCTACTGGTGGCTTGTTCATGAATCTCGCCAGATTGGCGTTTGAGCATGGCTGAGGTTGATTCAATCAAACTACTCGTGGTTTTATTCAAGGCTGTAATCTGATCTAAGACTAGTTTTTGATTGGTCATGGCCTGTGCTACGACGACCGCCGTACGTAGGGCAGAAATAGTGGTCGTGGTTGCACGGTCCACCCCTTTGATCAGCTCTAAGTTATTACGGCGAATGGTATCCAATGCCAAATACCCTTGTACGTTCACTGCCAACTGAGTTAAAAAATCAGTGTTTTTTTGACGTACATAAAACAACATCTCTTCTTTAATAATACGCGCTTTTTCAGGATCAGTCGCTTCTATGGCATAGACTTTTTGCTCTAACTGCTCATCAATTTTTTTGCCCACATAGACATACTGGCGTATGGACTGCATGAGCTCCCACATATTGACTTTTTCTTGTTCAATCATCGCATTGTCTTTTAGGAGCTCATCTTTACCATTATAAAGACTGGTAACGACCGCATTGATATGCGATTGGGCAGACTCGTACTGGCGAAAATAATCTTGGACTTTATTCCCAAAAGGGATGAGACCAAACAGTTTACGTGAGCTGGTTAGCTCTTTTTTACTGGGGTCTAAGTCTTCGACGATACCGCGCAGCTCTGTTAAAGACTTAGCAATAGGGGAGTTGTCAAACAGGCTATCATTGAGACTTTTTGTGGGCAAATCGAGCATACGGTTAGAGACCTGCGCCGATTCGCGAATCTCTTTTGTTCCTAAGTTATGGATAGATTGGACGTTTTGCTGAAACTCAGGACTGTGCACAGAGTTGGTAATCACATGATCGACAAACGCATCAACTTTGGCATCAAGCTCTGGAATCTGACTTTCATCCAACTTGACCATTTGATCTGCTTCACTTTTTTGTACTTCTTTCACAGGTTCAGGAGCGGTCAAAGAGATACTGGGCGTATTCGTGTTTTCTGGTGGCGTCAATGCTTGCATGAAGATTCCTATATTGTCTAAAAAGGGCGGAAATTTAGGATCAATGACTAAAAAAGTAAGTCGCAAAATAAGTTAGCAGACGGTAGAAACTTACGATGGACTTCATTGTTTTTATTAAAATTATATTTAAAAGTCACAGAGCAGACCTTTAGATTAACGGGTAATAAAAAGGTTGAGAAGATGGGTTTTGTAAATTAGCGTGGACTTATTATGTTCAAAAATAACTATTTACAGCACTAAATGGTAAAAAACCATCAATATCCCGCAGCATATTGATGGTTAAGATTATAAGTATCTGTACAGAATATCTAAATCGACTCACTAACAGCCACAACTAATGAGTAATCTGGTCAATAGATTACTTTTTCTTAGTTGGCCCAAGCAGCATACCCATTTGACGACCTTCCATCTTAGGGTACTGTTCGACGTTTGAGATATCAGCGGTGTCTTCAATGATACGATCAAGTTGTTTGCGGCCAATATCTTGGTGCGCCATTTCACGTCCACGGAAGCGAATGCTAATTTTAACTTTGTCTTGATCTTCCAAGAAGCTCACGATTTTTCTCAGTTTTACCTGATAATCGGCTTCTTCGGTACTAGGGCGTAGCTTCATCTCTTTGAGCTGAGTCTGCTTTTGGTTCTTTTTAGCTTCTTTTGCCTTTTGCTTTTGATCATAGAGGAAATGTTTATAATCCATGATTTTGCATACTGGAGGCTTGGCTTCAGGAACTAATTCGACCAAATCTAGATTTTCATCACGTGCCGCTTTCATCGCGGTTTCGATATCGACCACGCCCATTTGCTCACCGTCTTCTTTAACGAGACGGACTTCTTTGACATTGATATCTTCGTTGATGTTCAAACGGTTGGACTGTTTAATAGGTATTACTCCTCATCTGTTTTTGGGGTCTGTCGGCCTTTTTTACTGACAGCGGTCTGTACTAATGTAATAAATTCAGAAACACTCATCACGCCAAGGTTTTCACCTTCACGGGTTCGGACGTTGACACTGCCCGATTCGACTTCTTTATCCCCTAATACTAGCATATAGGGAATACGTTCTAATGTTTTCTCTCGTATCTTAAATCCAATCTTTTCGTTACGCAAGTCACTAACCGCGCGAATACCTGCATTTTTTAACTCACTGACCACATTTTCGCAGGCATCGCCTTGTTTATCAGTGATGTTCATGACTGCCACTTGTTGCGGCGCAAGCCATACTGGCATCCAACCTGCATAGTTTTCAATGAGTATACCGATGAAGCGCTCGAATGAACCTAAGATCGCACGGTGCAACATAATAGGCACTTCGCGCTCATTTTGTTCATTCACAAATTCGGCATCCAGACGTTCAGGCATATTAGGGTCAACTTGAATGGTACCGCACTGCCAAACACGTCCTAAAGAGTCTTTTAGACTAAATTCAATCTTCGGGCCATAGAACGCGCCTTCTCCTGGAAGGTACTCCCAATCAAGCCCTGAGCTATCAAGCGCATCTGCCAGTGCTTTTTCAGCAAAATCCCAAGATTCGTCGCTGCCGACACGCTTTTCAGGACGTGTAGAGAGCTTCATAATAATGTTATCAAAGCCAAAATCTTCATAAACCGCAAGGGTGAGCTTAATAAAGTCTGCCACTTCCTGCTGAATTTGTGATTGAGTACAAAAAATGTGGGCATCATCTTGAGTAAATCCGCGCACTCGCATCAAGCCATGTAGGGAGCCTGATGGTTCGTTACGATGACACGAACCAAATTCCGCCATACGCAACGGTAAGTCACGATAAGATTTTAGACCTTGATTGAACACTTGCACGTGGCAAGGGCAGTTCATCGGTTTTACCGCATAATCACGGTTTTCGCTGGCAGTAGTGAACATGTTGGTTGCATAGTTGCCCCAATGGCCAGAACGCTCCCACAAGCTGCGATCCACGATTTGTGGCGTTTTGATTTCTTCATAGCCATTATCGTATTGTACCTTACGCATATACTGCTCAAGCACTTGATAAATCGTCCAACCGTTTGCGTGCCAAAACACCATACCTGGCGCTTGTTCTTGCATGTGAAACAGATTGAGCGCCTTACCAATCTTACGGTGGTCACGTTTCTCTGCTTCTTCAATACGCTGAATATAAGCTTTTAAATCTTTTTTATCGGCCCACGCTGTACCATAGATACGTTGTAATTGCTCATTTTTGGCATCGCCGCGCCAATAAGCTCCAGACATTTTGGTCAATTTAAATACTTTTAAAAACCGTGTGTTTGGTACGTGTGGGCCACGGCACATATCGACATATTCTTGATGATGATAAAGGCCAAAGGCTTCTTCGCCAGGCATGTCATTAATCAATTTAAGCTTATAGTCTTCACCACGTGACTGAAATATTTCAATCGCTTCATCGCGTGGGGTCATTTTTTTAATCACGTCATAATCTTGCTTGATCAGCGCCATCATGCGTTTTTCGATTTTTTCCATGTGCTCAGGGGTAAAAGGTGTCTCACTAAAAATATCGTAATAAAAGCCGTCGTCAATGACAGGGCCAATCACCATTTTTACATCAGGATACAGCTGTTTGACGGCATGCCCCAACAAATGGGCACACGAATGACGAATGATATCCACGCCATCAGTGTCTTTTGGTGTCACGATTTCAACGTTAGCATCAGCAACAATAGGGTCATGCGCATCTACCAAATGACCGTCCACACGTCCAGCGACCGTTGCTTTAGCAAGTCCTGCCCCAATACTCTGCGCCACTTCCATGACTGTTGTATTGCCTTCGAAGTTTTTTACGCTACCATCGGGTAAAGTAATCGCTACCATAATCTATTCACCTGTTTTTGGGTCCGTTGGCAGTGATGACTGCAACCATCAATCATATAACCGTGAGACCACATCATTTATATTCAATCATTGTAAGACGTGATAAAACTACATACGTGCCTATTCTGCTCTAAGATAATTTGCATGTTCTCTTAAAAACCAAGCATGGATAATACCTGACTGGCTCACAATAAGGAGCAGTACTTTACCTATATAGAAGAAACTCAATAGTAGAGCAGAGAAACCACGCTATGGAAGCAGCTATTATAGCAAAAACTGTCTATAAACACTAGATAGCAAGGGATTCACCCGCCGTAGACCCCAGCCAGACGGAAAACGAAAAACAAGCCGACCAAAGCTCTTAAATAGATAGTAGGATTCGTTGTTCTTGTACCTATATAGGGTTAATAAGCAGTAAATCAATAATTAATTAAATAACCCCTTGACCCCCAACTAAAAGCGCGTATAATGCCACCCAGTCGGAAGGGAGCTGCGTTAAGAAACATAGATCAGATCTATGGAAGATAAAACAGCGAATCTAGATTTAACCCAACTCTTCATAGCAAGAAAAAAGTTAAAACTAAATAAAAAATACT